>Ga0307514_10000118_pt1 | contig 220646 bp, 171 predicted proteins | sample 16_EM_MG_FD_203088 | JGI IMG/M metagenome (GOLD analysis project Ga0307514, IMG submission 203088) | Populus trichocarpa ectomycorrhiza microbial communities from riparian zone in the Pacific Northwest, United States - 16_EM | ecosystem: Host-associated > Plants > Roots > Unclassified... | reverse complement strand
TACGTGTCGTTCTGATGGTGCGTATACGTCACCACATTCCGGACGCAAAGTAAAGGAAGCCTGACGCCGGAGCGGCGAGCGTAATATACAACGCGACGCGTCGCAAGAATAAGAGGCATGGTATAATTGCCGCCGCAATGGAGGTATGAAACGCAACCCGTCGCTTGGGCGACGGGTCGCATCTGATTCTCCGTCAGAGGGTAGGAGGTTCCGCCAGAGCCGTCAGAGCCGTCCGGAACACCCGGGTGTTTCAGACGGAAACTACAGTTGTTGCTGATGACAATTTTCATATATTGTTTGCAGTAGTTAACTTTAGTATATTATACTATACCATAATGTCACAGTATACTGAAAATATTCTCCAATTGTATTCTATTTCTTGTTATCCTGAGTCTGACTAATCCAGTGAATGGATGACTTTTCCATCAGGTTTTTTTGTTATCTTCGATTTTATTTTACTCTGCTTTAGTTTCTCTATTGATGCTTCTCTAAATATATTTGGAAATATCATAGCACCATTGTATAGATTTAAATTATTTTCCTTTGTAGAAATAATTCAGTTTCCGAGATAATACATTACGCTAGTATTCTGTTCTGTTGTACACTATTAGGATAGTTGAATAAATGCAATAAAAAAACAGATACTAAGAAAGTAAACATTTCGAAGTATATATATTTTCATAATAATACATATCCCATTAATTATTCTACTAAGATTTGAAATAATTCTTGTGGATTTGGTACATAGACAAAGTATATCTATTTCTACATGCAAATCTTATAAAGTATTAACATATGTCCCAGAAAGAATAATACTACATTTGTGTAACAGGTGGGGTCGGGCATAGGTGATATTGCTAACAATAATGTAATACCAGAAAACAAGACAAAGGGCTCGATATTCATTTCGAGGAAATCAAAACAAGATATGGGTCGAAGCTATTTCAAAGTCATAACTTGCTTTGCTATACAAGAGAACGAGTAAAGAGAGAAGAAAAGGAAATCCTCCAACGCCAACAACACTCTCGTTATATACAACTTGTCTACCTCCCTCGAACCATTTCTCATGCTCTGATGTACCATCCGAATCTCATCTCATGATCTTACACACTGCCATCATTATATCATATCAATACAATCATGCCACACCATCCGACGTCGCAATACCTCAGACCACTTCCTTATCATAACAAATTATACTGCCACTATCTTACCGCATCCTCCGCGTCTCCCAACGTCTCCGCCTTTCCATAACACAATCCCTTCCACACTATCTCCAAATTCCCATCATCATTCCTAAGTACCTTCGTACTTCTTCAAACCATGACATTGTGTATCCATATCTTGTATCAACAACGGTTTTGGACTGTCACTTCCGGTCTGGGTCCAGGTCGGAACCGAATTGTTACCCAATTGGCAATCAGGGTCGTCCATACATCCGAACCATCAGTTTGGGTACGGTTCGATTGTATTCTCTGAACCTGTCTGAATTGACTCGGTTGTCAGCCAGTTGTCCAGCGGATCCATCTGTGAATTTATATAATGCTCTTGCTTTCGCATTTTGTGAACAGTACCTTACCACAATCATGTATTCAACATCCAGTACTCGGTTTTTGCATGTTTTGCAGTTTGGGATATCGATGATTTTGTCATCGGTGTTTTTCGTTTGGTATCTTGTTCTTTTGGCAATAAAGATGTTCAATAGTTCTGTTATGTGTTCAAATATCTGTGCAATGCCACGATTAACTAATGTGCAAGACCAAAAATAGGTGATGCTCTGCTGATGTTCATTTTCATGCTGGGGTAACGATGATATCATACACTGATTTCCATGAAAAGGCTGCCATTACATTGTATATCAATTAGAGCCACAATGTGACACTTAGATTACCCAAGATGCAAAGCCAAAAATCATTGACACTCCATTGATGCTCATTTCAGAATGGGGGCAGTGATGATGTCGCTTACTATTTTGCCTATAACAGCTGCCACTATGTTGGTTATGCATAACAGCAACGACATCAATTTTCAATTACCTTACTTACAAAACTAAAAATTGTTGACGCTCAGTTGATGCTCAATTTCAGAATGGGGCAGTGACTGTGTTGCTTTCTCTTTTGCCTATAATGGCTGTCACTATGTTGGTTATGCCTAACAGCGATCACATCAATTGTGAATTATCTCATTTACAAGACAAAAAGTCGACGACATTCAGTTGACGACATTTAGTTGACGACATTCAGTTGACGACATTCAGTTGACGACATTCAGTTGCCGATCATTTTCAGAATGAGACTGTGACTGAGTCGCTTTCTCTCTTGCCCATAAAGGCTGCGAATACATTGGTGATGCATAACAGCAGGCAAATCACCTGCCAATTACCTTACTTACATGACCAACAATGGTTGATGCTCCGTTCACGCTAATTTTTAGGTGGTAGCGACATCATGACTAACAATATTGTGAATAAAGACGGCCAATACTTCGATTATGGGTTACTGTTGTTGCACAGCCATTGGATTATACAACATGCAAGACCATAAATTGTTGACACTCATTTTCAGAATACAGCACTGACTGTGTCGCTTTGTCTTTTGCCGATAAAGGCTGCCAATATGTTGGTTATGCATAACAGCTAGCAAATCACAGTCCAATTACCTGACTTACAAGATGAAAAATCGTTGATGCTCTGTTGACACTCATTTTAGGTGGTAGTGACATCGTCACTCACAATATTGCCAATGAAGGCAACAAATGCTTCGATTATGCATTAATATTGTTGCACAGCCCTTGGAGTATGCAAGATACAAGACCAAACATTGTTGATGCTCCGTTGACCCTCATTTTAGGTGGTGGCAACATTGTCACTAATAATATTGCCCATACAGGCTGCCAATACTTTGATTATGGGTAAATGTTGTTGCACAGCCCTTGGATTATGCAAGATGCAAGACCATAAATCAGTGATGCTCCGTTGACCATCATTTTCAGACTGCGGCTGTGGCTGTGTCGTTTTCCATTTTGCGTATAAAGGTTGCCAATATGTTAGTTATGCATAACAGCGAGCAAATCACTTTCCAATTACCTTACTTACAAGATGAAACATCATTGACACTCTGTTGATGCTCATTTTAGGTGGTAGTGACATCGTCACTAATAATATTCCCCATAAAGGCTGCCAAAACTTCGATGATGGGTCAATCTTGTTGCACAGCTGTTGGATTATCCAAAATGGAAGACCAAAAATCGTTCACACTCCGTTGACACTCATTTCCAGTGGTAGTGACATCCTTCCTAACAATGTTGCCCATAAAGGCGGCCGATACTTCGATTATGGGTTTATGTTGTCGAACAGCGCTTGGATTACACAAGATGCAAGACTATAAATCATTGATGCTCTGTTGACGCTCCTTTTCAGACTATGGTAGTAACTTTGCCGCTTTCTCTTTTGCCTATAAATGTTACAGGGGTTCTTAAGTCCCAATAATCAATACAATATTTATTAAAGACTAAGTACAGCAGCCTATCTAATTCCTCGTCATATCCCAAGACTCAACCTCTGATCTAGAATCCTCTAGTAAGAGCTCACCACTCTTCCTCATCCGTCCAAAGTAGCTCTTCGGACCACTTTTCGTAAGGTAATAACCCTGCAGTGATGTACCTGTGCAAATCCGAACGGATACATTCGATAACTGCTGAGTACGAAGGGATTCAAGAGATATGGAATAAACTCCGCTCATTGTAGTAATTGATGAGATTGCGAAACGTTCTGATGATTTGTTGTGGTGCGTATTGAGGTTGCGTTAGTTTGTTCGAATACATATAGAGAATATTTACGGAGGTGAATTAGAGAAGTAATTGTGAAGGTTTTTGGATAGAATTCTTAATAATATTATAAGGTGTTCTTCGCTGGTAATGTCTGACTGTGGATTGCTGCTAGAGCTTGGTTCTTCTCATCATCGGGGATGATAGCAGTCTTTATATAGCCGGATCCTCAGGTCAAGCTTGCATTTGGAATTCCGCCATGACACATTGTTTGCTTGATAGCTTATCGCAGAGATCAACTTAAGTGACTTATTGATAATGCCACGAATTCCCCCAAGGTTATCGTATTCACGCATGAGTGGTTTTAAGGTATTACACCCCAGTATGGGCCATCCTCATGTCATGATATCAAACGCACAAATATGACAACTCATAACTTCAACCTGGACATCCTGTTTCCCATTTGTTCAGTAGTTGGAACATCTGACGACACGAAGTCTTATCACTGCTTCTCGCAATATATTTTCATAGCTTATCGCTATTAATTACCTCGCCTTAATTTGGGCATTCGGCATTGCGTCAGAGATTTAATCGGCGGCCAACCGATACTCCGGCAATGTAGAGTATGACAGGTCAACCTTGTATTTTCGTACAAGTATGACGTTAGAATGCATTCTGACTTAACTCAATGAGTATGGTTGCGTCAGGCCTCTTATCTTCAGCCAATGTCAATAAGCCCTCAGACACCGCATGTTTAGGTCTCGACCTTCTGTAGACCTGGGAGTGCCACAATTATTCTCACTGCCGGAGTGTGTGATCTTGCAGATCCCTCATACTCGTATATTGTGTATCGTCTGCCACACACGTAATTCTGCTTAAGAGCAACATAACTGTGTGTTATCCCGTTTGATTGATATAGTAGGTGTGGTCAAGAATTATTCACACAGCTGAAGATTTTTCACTTCTCTGTAATGGCAACATTATTGCATCATCAAACTTGAATCCGCTAATCTAGGCGTACCCACACTACTTGATCGATGTGCGGCCCAAGTGCAATTCCACTAAGAACCACTTGGCTGACAAACATGATGTTGTTATCACAGATAGGTATTTTGCATATCACGTGACTAGATCTGGAGTACTCCATGACATGTATCTGCATCAATCCATTCATGTATCATTACCGCTGTTAGAGGAGAACCCCTAACAGCAAGAGCATACTCAATAAACCCATTCCGACATATGGTTACAGTAGGCCACAATGCCACAGTGTTTGTTTGAAATAGGAGACTGACAGAGAGAGAAGAAATGGTAAAACTGCGATCGGAGGGCAATATGGAGCGCAATGTGTGGTATTGACGCCGGGCGTGGAGTAAGCCGCGACCAGGTTGTCTCTGATGAAGCCATTTAGCCTGGAGAGAAATATTTTTTGCTGATAATACTCTCTGTATGGATTGAAGAATTGGACGTCAGTTAACTCAATGCATATAGGACTATACCAGATGCACCTAAACAAAGAGGTGCATCTCAAGAACCCTCACAACATTAATATAGATGGTAGCCTTAACTAACCCCTTGGAGCTGGCAAAATGGAGTGCCGAGAATGACTGCCCCAGTATGGTATCGAAATGTTACAGCTCTGAGACTCTACAGAGCGCTATAGATTTGGGACTTTCTGAGTGACAGTAAGGTTACAAGGGTTCATACTGAATATGTTATTGATAGGGAAGAAATATAATCCTCTTAATATGGTTTATCCACCTCAAAGACACAATTATTTTCATGATACATTGTTTTACAAGGATGCTGCTCCTATTGTAGCAGTCAATTAGGCAATCTTGTATGAATTACTTACTTTTGTTGCATTCATCTGGGAGGTAAATTTACAATATGTTGACAACATTATTGCAGTTGATAGAGGTAGGGAGAGGGAGTATATGGGTACTCAAAGGAGAGATACAAGTATAAAAGAACAGAATGGTATGGTACAACAATAATTCAGGGGTAATCATATCAAATCAAGCACTCCTCCATGCCAAGATTGGTAAGACATGGGTTATGAATACTCACACATATCCAGATCATGCACTTGATATCACTTAAGTCACACTCTTTTAAGTCACAAAGTCATTATGAGTCTCATGTATACAAAGTTGACACAAAATGAATAATGGGGACCAAAGCAATATAGGACAATGTTGAGAATGCATAGTGAAATGTGATTCACAGTGGGCAGAGAAATCATTGCCTCCATGCAGTTCCAGAGAACTGAGGTGTACAGAGGTTTGAATCATAATGCTGGATTCAATGCAAAGTCTAGGATTGGATGTTTCCAGTACTCAGACAGTTAATTGCACTACTTGAAGATGTCTTTTCAGATTTTATAACAGGAGCTTATATAATTCTTTCTCTTCCAACTCTCCTGATGGAAATTCGTTCAAGTAATGTATTTTCAGATACTGCTTTTGATGGCCTATAGTTACATTTAGTCAGAATCCAGGTAAGTATGCACTAATATTCACAAAATCTGAGACCTTTAAGAGTAAGTGTGGTAAATGGGGTGAGCAGGAGCTGCCATGAGTCATCTGCAGTCACTGAGCAAAATCTGTGATTTGAAATTCTTGTCTCAAGCTCCCACTCTTATGATGGAGTCTGAAACTTCAGACCCTATTTTAGAATTTGCAAGTTTAGGTCCAAACATACAACATAGTCAATATCAAGCTATGTGGGGTTACTGATTGGCTAGGGCTGTGCAGTTATAGTTTAGTATGCAGTGGCTATCTTCCTCCAATGGACAGTTGACAAGGAGCTTCACATTCAACGCATTTTACCGGTGGCATACACATACCAAATGCAGCATAGATTCATATATTACGAAAGGCATAGCAGCTTGAGCCATTTATATCCAAGTGTAAAGTGTCTTGATAGATGACAATCTGTAGGGCTGCTGCCATTGAGTCATAGTCACAGACATCATGCTTGCAACTGAAACAAATGAAATATGGAGTTCACAATAAACTTGGGGACTGCGCATCAGTAGCTGATTTGTGGTGGTGATCTGAGGGGGGGTATGCCTTTACAGGAATGATACATCCAGTCATGAATTGCAGCATGTCAAAGTTAGCTTCATACAACACCACCAATATTAGACATGGCAGGATTGCAGATTGTTGGTGGGACTGAAATGTACACATAGGTCAGGAAATTCCTGAGCCGTGGCTCATTATCCGACCCTCTGCAATACTGAAATGAGCTGTATCTGAACTATATATTCACATGCCAATAAAAGCAGTGGTATATGCCATAACTACGCAAGCCAAATCTCATACTCTGATTCCGATACGCAAGATTGCATAGAATTTCTTCGTAGCCAAATGGGATTGGAATGTATGCTGTGTGCAATCTGTCATAACAGTACTGAAGACATATGCAGAATTCTCTGGTGCATCCAAAAGTAGCTGAAATATGCTCTTTTGTCTGTTGATTTTCAAATTCATACCATATGTCAGAGCTTTGGAGAACCTCAGAGTTTCTGAATCATCTTTCTAAGTGCATTAACTTTGAACTTCAAATGTGGCCTCAGATTACTGTTGTACCTGAGAGTAGTTGAATTATGACCTTTTCAGTCTAGTGACTTTAGGCTATGTATGTGGCCTCAGGTTTCCGGTGTACCTGAACTGTGCGGAATAATGTCTTGTTTAGTCATTTGGCATTGAACTTTGTATGTAGCCTTAGAATTCCGGTGCACCTGAAAGTAGCTTAATCATAGTTGTTTTAGTCTTCTGATTTCAAAAGTAATACGCGGCCTCAGCTTTCCGGTGCATTTCAAATCCGACATCGAAGAACAATTTGAAGCCATTCACTCAATCAGTTATGGTTATTCGATCATAGCCAATTTATAGGACATGTGGAAAAGTAGAAAGTTGAAATTTTAGCAACTGGCTTGGAGTATATTCAACAGTTCGACAATAACAGGTACATTAGTGCAGCAGATGCTGCATCTAGTTAGTGAGTGCCAGCAGAACATCTTTACAACAGCTCTCATCAATTTGACCAGAACGGCTGCAACATTGCAAAATGACTTCTACTTAGTGTTAGCAACAGTTCCAAATGCTGGGTTGAGTTCCGGTTCTGGATCGGAACTGAAGCGGAACTGTTGCAACGGGTTTCACCACATCAAAAAACCAAATTGCGCACATACCCGCAGTTTTTTATCCGGTTTCACCTGCAAATCTATCACTCCAATTAAGTATTTGAGTTCTGATCGTATGACAATATAATATACATGTAAATGATGTGGTGTAGGATGCTCTTTCATCTTCTGTTTTCCAATTTGTGATCAGATTAATATTCATTGGGTCATTGCGAAAAATGCCCAATATTCGGTGTTGTTTGACAGTGACACAATGAGTATTGCTGGGATTGCAAATCAGAGACTAGGAGGTGAATATGCACCCAAAACTGCATACTATACATATAGAACACTTTGTGATTCAATCAGAACTCAAATACTTAATTGGAGTCAAAGTTCTGAGTTTGCAAAAATAAGGCTCTGCTGTATACAAAACTCAGCCACAAAAATCCATGTTTAGGTGACATTCTGGTGTGGAACCACTCGTCATGGGACAGTTTGGTTGGAGGGCAGTTTCAGAACCAAACCAGGGACACAGTTCCGATTCCAACTTGGACTGCGGCCAGGTATCTTGGAACTGCTGCTAACACTAGTTCTACTCAATTGACTTCATCTCATATTTGTCATTAATAATAATCAGAAAAGCATACACAATTCCATATTGACGAAAACTAATTTCGCAAACAGCAACGAATACATTGAAGCTTCAATTCAGGTCAAAATGAAAGTGAGAAACGACTTATTTACCCAGTAGATTGTGCTTTACAAATAATCTTTTTCACTATGTGTAACAGTTGAGAAGATTAGGTCAGTTCAATATCTAATGAAGGATAACTTGATATAACTGTCATAATAATACATGATAATCGTTTTTCTGACTGCAATATTGCTCAGTTCCCTGTTACCCGCTTCGTATGGTTGTCATGTCACTCCAGAAACCAGCAAATAATCCATGCTGTGATATTCGGTCGACTCATCAAGTCATGGAGTGAACTCATTCCGGCAACTACATTGTCTTCGTGGAGATGACTCATGTAGATATCATAGCCATTTCGATGCATATTAAGCCACCATGTATGTGGAACTCAGTTGTACCCTCACTGGATAACACATGCAAATGCCTGGCCCTGTTCATTTAATATCCAGAGGATTTGTATTATTACTGAATAGTTTATTGTTGAAAGAGTCAGGTCTGTTGCACCCACTTTGGGTGTACTAATCAATAAAGAGGGATTTTGTAAATCCGGGAAATTGAACTGCATTTCTAAACATTCATCATTGCCCATTTTGGTATACATGTGAATTATCTCCACATTAACTGAAGAATTATTTGTTAGCCACTGGTTCAAATGAGAAACATGGCCAGAAAGAAAACAAAGGATCACCACCATGTATTTAGAAGGTGTAATAGGAAGCATATTTTCAACTCTCTCTGATTTCTGAGGCAGCACCACAGTTGATACTTCATCATAGTTGGGTTCAGTATACTCCCCAGGTTCATTGAGCAGCATTGGCTGAAATGGCTCTCTCAGCCATTGAAAAATCAGAGAATCCACAGAAGAAATGAATGGCCATTTATTGTTCCATTGCCCAGAAATGTCATTGTGATTCTTGATGTCACCTAAGACTAGTAATATACATGCTTGCCACCATCTGTGAACCATCCATACTCCTGAAGCCTCTTGTGAAATGTATCTTTCAACAAGCATCGTCAGTTTTGCTTGCTCAGTTGCGGTTCACTTGAAATCAACACAGTGAGCATTCTCCATTAGTGCTCATACCGATTGTCTTCTGCTGCCAACTGTCAATTCTGACTACCTTCTGATCATCCAGGGCTATGTAATGTGTATTATCTAGTACACTGCATATCAGCAAAAAGATAGTTTCCTTCAATAGATTTATTTCGTTGATTGTGTCTAGTGTTAGCAACGGGTCCGGGTAACCTGCCAGCGGTCCGGGTTTGAATCAGATAAACGGTTCAGTTCAGTTCCAGAACTGTCCAAAAACCTGACCTGCAGCTTCTTGGCGGGCCAAACCCGTACCCATACCCATCAACCCATTGGTTTGGCCGGGTTCAGCCAGACCCATTGGTTTCAATCTCCGGTCCTCATTTTCGTGTTTTTCTATTTATGGTCACATTCAGATATCCTACTGTCAGGTGCAAAATATTAACTTTGGTACATCATTGTCTTTGTTTGTTTTATTGGCTGCCATTACAATCGAAACAAGCAGAGAGATACTCCCTACTACATCCTGAAGTTGAGTGTGAAAGATCTTTCATCTTGCATCATTAGTACGATTTGAGGTACAGACCAGCCATATTGACAGTTAAGGCAGTCATCAAGCCACAAATGGATCAGTTTGCACCTGCTACCACGCCGACGACATTCGGTGAGCTAATGGAGATACGTGATAGTGTCAGCGGAGAATCACAATGCCACAAGGAACTTCACAAGCTGAAATTGGCCATATGAGATTACCATCCGGGAAACCACAGTCTCACGTATGCACATCGGCTCTGACGTCTGACACAGTACCCAATTAGTTACCAATTAACAAATCGAAGCCTGTTAAACCCGCAAGCTTTTACCCCTGCATATAACCTCCCTAGCAAATTACCATACAGGAATTGAATTCAGATGAACATATTGTACTGGCTTGTTTGTCATCTGTACACTAACTGCACAATTTGCCATTATTGACTACATATCTCCGCGAAAAGTAATTGGTGAACCTATTTTGCTACATGTCGGCATTGTTTTAATTTCAGTGACCAAATTGTGAGACATGATAATTCGTCTGTGCATGTGCAAGGGTCACATGTGCCACATGAAAGTTCTAGACTCCAAACCGAGTTGATTGATGATTGATCAACGTGATATCGTCATGCCTCTTACACATAAGTGAGAACGCGCAATCTAAATTGAAGCCAAAATTTACTCACAAAATATGGGTCAGTGATGGCATATGTATCATAGAAGGAGCGGTCAATGCGCAACATGAATCTGTAGGAATGACCACTGTCATGTCGCATTCATCCATACAACCAACTACATACCTCTGGTTTCCGACCTGGTGCACATAGTCAACATTTTGAAAATTGCTTATGGTCGGTCATGGAAATCGAGGAGAAGCAACTGGATAAGGCAAAATAAGGAAATTGGGCTATATTAATGAAAAATTTGAATATGGATCTAAATGCGGTAAATTGCTAGCTGAAAGTGCTGAAATGTAACAGCGCTACGTTATCCATTGCTTATAGATCATGTGCATCGGTGGATCAGAAATTGGGACACTACAAAGCATTTGGATGCAACTGAGTATTCATACAAATTATACATTGGCTGGCAATAATGACTACATGATTATTTATACAAAATGATTAACTATACAGCAACAGTAAGGACATGTTTATGGTGAGCGTCAATGGAGTGTCAACGATTATTGGTCTCGTAAGTAAGTTAATTGGGAAGTGATTTGCTTGCTGTTATTCATAAGAAACGTATTAGCTGCTGTGATAGGCAAAAGGAAACGCGACACGGTTACCGCCCCATGTTGAAAATGACAGTCAATGGAGTGTCAATGATTTTTGGTCTTGTAAGTAAGTTATTTGGGAAGCAATTTGCTCACTGTTATGCATAAGCAATATATTGGCAGCCTATCTAGGCGAAAGAGAAAGCAACAAGGTAACAGCCCCATTCTGAAAATGAGTGTCAACGGAACGTCAACAATTTTTGGACTTGTAGGTGACTTAATTGGGAAGCGATTTGCTCGCTGTTATCCATAATCAACGTATTGGCAGCCTTAATAGCCAAAAGAGAGAGTGACACGGTAACAGCCACATTCTGAAAATGAGCGTCAATGGAGCGTCAACAATTTTTGTCTTGTAAGTAAGTTAATTGGGAAGCGATTTGCTTGCTGTTATCCATAACCAATGTATCGGCAGCCTGTATAGGCAAAAGAGAAAGTGACACGGTCACAGCCCCGTTCTGAAAATGAGCGTCAACAGAGCGTCAAGGATTTTTAGTTTCGCAAGTAGGTTAATTGGAAAATGATTTGCTCACTGTTATCCATAATCAACGTATTTGCAGCCTTTAATGGCAAATGAGAAAGCGACATAGTCACAGCGCCATTTTGAAAAGGAATGTCAACAGAGCATCAACAATTGTGGGTGTTGCATCTTGTATAATCCAAGGGCTCTGCTATGGCTTGTATCCATAATCGAAGTATTGGCCTCCTTTGTAGGCACTATGGTTAATGTCGATGTTGCTACACCTAAAAATGAGCGTCAACAGAGCGTCAACAGAGCGTCAATAATTGTGGGTGTTGCATCTTGTATGATTCAAGGGCTATGCTATGGCTTTTACCGATAATTGAAGAATTGGCCGCCTTTATAGGCACTATGATTAATGTCGTTGTCTCTACACCAAAAAATGAGCGTCAACAGAGGGTCAACAGACCGTCAACAGAGCGTCAACAGAGTGTCAACAGAGCGTCCGCAGAGCATCAACTATTTTGGGTGTTGCATCTCATATAATCCAAGGGCTGTGCTACGGCTTGTATCCATAATCGAAGTATTGGCCACCTTTATAGGTAATTTGGGTAATGTCGATGTCGCTTCACCTGACAATTAGCGTCAACAGAGCGTCAACTGAGCGTCAACAGAGCATCATCAGAGCATCAACAGAGCGTCAACAGAGCGTCAACAATCTTGGGTGTTGCATCTTGTATAATCCAAGGGCTGTGCTACGGCATTTACCCATAATCAACGTATTGGCAGCCATTGTGGGCAAAAGAGAAAGCAACATTGTCACAGCCCCAGTCTGAAAATGAGTGTCAACAGAGCATCAACGATTTTGGGTGTTGCATCTTGTGTCATCCAAGGGCTGTGCTAGGGCTTTTATCCATAATCAAAGTATTGGCCGCCTTTATAGGCAAAATGGTTAATGTCGATGTCGCTTCACCTGACAATGAGCGTCAACAGAACATCAACAGAGCATCAACAGAGCATCAACAGAACATCAACAGAGCATCAACAGAGCATCAACAGAGCATCAACAGAGCATCAACAGAGCATCAACAGAGCATCAACAGAGCATCAACAGAGCATCAACAGAGTGTCAACAGAGCATCAACAATCTTGGGTGTTGCATCTTGTATAATCCAAGGGCTGAGCTACGGCATTTACCAATAATCAACGTATTCGCAGCCTTTATGGGCAAAAGAGAAGGCGACATGGTCACAGCCCCAGTCTGAAAATGAGCGTCAACAGAGCGTCAACGATTTTGTGTGTTGCATCTTGTATCATCCAAGGGCTGTGCTATGGCTTTTATCCATAATCAAAGTATTGGCCGCCTATATAGGCAATATGGTTAATCTTGATATTGCTACACCTGACAATCAGCATCAACCGAGCGTCAACACAGCGTCAACAGAGTGTCAACAGATTGTGAATGATTTTGGGTGTTGCAACTTGTGTAATGCAAGGGCTGTGCTATGGCATTTACCTATAATCGAAGTATTTGCCACCTTTAGAGAGAATATGGTTAGAGTCGATTTCGCTACACCTAAAAATGAGCGTCACCAGAGCATCAGCAGAGTGTCAACGATTTTGGGCGTTCCATGTTGTATAATCCAAGGGTTGTGCTACGGCATCTACACATAGTCGAAGTTTGGCCGCCTTTATTTGCAATATGGTTAGTGTCGATGTCGCTACCACCTTTAACTGCGCGTCAACAGAGTCTCAATGATATTTGGTAATGTATGTATGGTAATTGGAATGGGATATGCTTTCTGTTATATGTAACCAACATATTGCCAGCCTTTATGAGCAAAAGAGAAAGCGAAACATTCACTTCCCCATTTTGAAAATTAGCGTCAATGGAGCCTCAACAAAATTTGGCCTTTTGAATATGGTCATTGGTAAGTGATTTCCTCACTGTTATCCATAACCAACGTATTGCCAGCCATTATAGGGAAAAGAGAAAGTGATACGGTCACGGCCCCATGCTGAAATTGACTGTCATCCTCGTGTCAACTAAGGGTCATGAATTTCTGGTGATGCATATTGGGTGATAAAAGCATCACATGGATATTTGAGCTTATAATTGAACTGTTGACCTCCTCCATGGTCAAAAATACTAATTAGTAAAGGAAAAGCATGAATTCAAATGTTATCGATTTCGCATCCTGCAAAACAGGTAAAATGTGATTTCTGGATGTCAAATAATTGATTTTGATTGAGTACTATTATCAAATAGCAATGGCGAGTGCGGTATATGCATTTACAGATGGACCCGCTGGAGAACCCGCTGAGAACCCGCCCAATTCAGACGGATAGGGAGATGTCTATTGAACCATACCCGAATCGCCAGTTTGGGTGTATTGACGGTCCGGACCGCCAATTTGGCGACGGTTCGGTTCTGATCTGGACCGAGACCCGAAGTGACGGTCCAGAACCGGTGCTAACGTTAATTGTGCCCACAAACTGAAATAAATGACATCAAGGTTTCCCTGAAATATGTCATTGCATTGAGGTTCCTGAGAGTTCTTTCACTTGTCGCGATGCTGTTTTCCAGACTCACGACCAGTTTGGCCACTGTTGCAAACGTGACAACAAGCGCTTGATGAATGGTTTACACTTCCATTGACAATATTACAAATCATCTATCGCAATACTCCTATGTTGCCCAATTGGATTCGTCCTTCCGACGATGATTGTACTCGCTCCATATGATTAATGAAGCATCTAGTTCTTATTGTTAAAGTTCCATCATGGCTTAATTTGACTAATGATTGTTACCATGCAGAAGTGGTTCATGATATTTCATTTGTTCATACAAGATCATTCAGTAGCTTGCAGTTGTTCAACAGTCAGGGGAGAGTTATGCATCATCGCAATTGTGATTTCATGCCTTTCAGATCAGACTTCAGTAAAACATCAGTTTCATTACATTTACTATTATTATGATATATTGATGAAACCTAGAATAAAATAGCAAACAAAAGAAATCCTAAATCCAATCACTGATACCATTCCTAACCTCAAAGCGAAATCCCAAGATATATGATCATACTTCCATCAACAAATCAAAGTATTCTCAATGTTGGTGAGGTTGGTGATGATGTTGCTATAGCTGTTGCTCCAGGGGACAGGCTACCTACTGCTGGAGATGGCAGATCCGCCCATAGACAGAACAGCTGAAAGTCGCAAGGTAGATTCAGCAGCAGCAACAAAGTGGCTGAGACAATTGAAAGAACTGTCGGCCAGCTCTATCAGCTCCTCTGGCATCAGCAACAAACCTAGTTTCCGTCAGGAACACCTGGGTTTTCCTTCCGGCCCTGACGAATCTGACAGTGAATCAAATGCGACCCGTCGCCAAAGCAACGGGTCGCGTTGCATACCTACCCTGTTGCGGTTATTATACCAATTGTCTTATTCTCGCGATGCATTGCATTGTAAATTACCCCATGGATGAACGCCGCCACAGCATCACGAATCTGTTACTTTGCGTCCGGAATGTGGTGACCTATACGCACCGTCAGAATGACACATGTGTTACACTCTTTGTAGGGGCTCCAGTTACGCTGTAGCCGTTTACCCAACGCTTAGCGCTGAACCTTTCATGGGCCAAGTTCCACATTTTGCATCTCCACTATTGCTATTTATTGGATGCTGCACTCTCCCGCATATGTATAACTTTGAGATCTTGTCACTTATTACAATACAGTCTTTGCTTCGGATACATCGCTTGCAGTTGCATTTGCGTCTCCATTCTCCTATTTTACAGGTCTGAAATATATTCTCCAATCTTCACACTCTCTGGTACTATGCCCTCAGTCTCGACTACTATGCCCTCAGTCCTCCAAATTCTGTGTTGATGCATCATCAGCATGCGATGAGTTTTTCTCATCATCCACATCCGCATCGTCGCCATCGTCACCCCCATACCCATCGACATTACTGGTTCCATGGTCAAACCTTTCAAGTTCAGTTGCGGCCCGTCGTCATCCGCTGGTGGTGGGGATGGTATTGCCCTCGTCGGTTTCGTCACCTTCATCATTGTAATCATCGCTGCCCCCTGGCATTCCGAAATGCAGTTCATCATTCATACAGTTGTTGTCTATTGGGATATTTGGGTCAGTGCTTCAGATTTCAGGCTCCTTAAGCGCCACCTCGGAGGTCAAATAGTCAAGAACAATAGCATTGTCAATACCCACTGCTTCAGTGCTGATGACCTCGGCAGGGGTTGGGTTCTCCCCCTGTTGGATCTGACGCTTGACTGTAGCAAGAGTGTTTGTATACACCCTCTGTTGGTAGCTCACCGGTAGTGTATTCCAGGTATTCATCAAGAATGTATGCGTGGCTGCAACGCCAGGTGAGGTTGACAACTTGCAACCTGTTGCAGCGCAGCAGGATGCGTTCTTACCACTGTCGTTCTTGTAGTTGAAGTAGTTCGAGCGATCAGGTCTGTCCGCTGTCAGCTTCGACTTGGAAGCTTTCGGAGGAATACGTTTGTTCGTTTGCCACTCCAGGAGAGCATGGTGTAATATGGTGCAGGTAATCATGATCAGTGGTGTGGGTATATGACCGTCCTTGTCGGCAATCATGGAATTATGCAATCCATCAGCATACTTACTGCAGTTATTTGCCTGATGATAAAATTTGATGTAGATACACCCCGGGATTGCTTCCGCCAAGAAAAAAGTGGACGCTGGCCATTCGTTAGCAGCTTTCGACACTCTGTGCATTGGATTTGGAACACGTACTCCACCTTCCACATGCTCTGCTACCGGAAAAAGATATTTATTGTCTGCCAGAATGCAATCAATGAATTCAAAACGCTCTTTGTCAAATTCAAAGCGGTGGAGATCATAAAGCTCTGCTATATATTCCCTTGCTGATGGAATAAAATGACATTTAACTTTGTTGACTTGTACTCGAACCTGGTACCGGTTTGAGTGTGTAATATCCAACGTGGGCCATTGCCGCAGCATACCTCTCTCACGATCTCCTTTGTGCATACCTCAAATGCTATGGACCAAATGTTGTTTTGCTGCATAGCGGTGTTCCAGTACTTCTCTATTATCTGCGATTGTGGGGCTTAAGTGAATACTTTCGCAACACGTCGCATTGAATAACTTCCCGTCTCCAAGTCGCTTGCACTCAAACAGGGCCGTCTGTTCCACATATCAAGCTCTATGAGTCTGCCTGTTCCAAATACAAGACGCGTCATGTCTGAGTGACCTAATCGAAGGATTCTGCGGCTGCTGGAGACCACTGATTGAGTTGTAGACACCACCTGCAGTTGCAATTGCCACTGCCTCTGTCTCTGATTCTTTGCTGTAGCTCGCGTTTGCAGTGGATTTGTAATGATTGTGGGAGCTTCTGGATTAGGGATGGGGGTAGGCAGGCTTTCAAGACCACTGAGAGGTGTGGGAGTGCTAGCAATCGGGGAAGCGAGGCTGGATACAACGTGGCGTGTTAAGTCTTCCTCTGATGTTTCTCCAGGTGCTACTGTGTTATGACTGCTTGTGCCTGCTGTAGCGGTTGGAGTATGTATTGACTGTCGCTGTGTAGTGGACTGGGTGGAAGTCACACATTGAGCAATATCTGCCATGCCAGAATTGTTCAGCGAAGATTAGGGGGTGGAGTTCTGACCATGGATTGTAGAGGCTACAGAACTCCCTCCTTCAGAGGAATCCCTCTTGCCAGCAGGTGTGGAAATGCGTCTCTTTGCAGGGGGAAGCTGAGAATTCCCCGAAGGCCTATGCTTTTGTTGATTCTGAACGCTACATATGACCGGAGTTGTGTCACAGTAAGGGCTTTGGGAAGGCACAGTCCGATTTAAATATTCGACATTAAGAATGTAGGAATAATTCCCTTTGCATGCATATGCACTGGCAGGTGAGGTAGACTCCTGTTTGAGTGACCAGGCAGGGATTCGAACAAACAGGGTGGCACAGTGTATACCACGCTGGACTCTAAATCGCTATCGCCCATGACGATACTCGGGGATGAGATCCCTTGAAATTCACTCAACAATGGGGTCAACTGTCATCAGATTAAACTCAGATTAAACTCCGCATTGATATTCACTGTTACAGCAATGTCTGAAGGTCTATTTGCACCGCTTGAAGGGTCTTTCTGCCTTCTTGGTGAGCTTCTCATAGTATTGCACTGGTTGTTGGCACAATACTTCGAACCATCGATTGTGTATATCTCCATCTTCCTGGTGGTAATCCCCCTTTCGGCAGAGCTAAAAACATCGCAAAGCGAAGAATGACGTATTCTCTATTGTATGACATCTGTTGCGTGTGCTTCTTCCACCGCTAGGCGTGTTGGTAGCTGTATTGAATGGTTGCACAGTTGGGACAACCTGAGAACAACTCAGTTTGCTCCGAGATGCACGAGATCTGAGTGGTAAAAGTGGTGTGTGATTCAAAAGCAACACCTGGCGTCGTAAACTGTACTCACTATGAGTACTGAATCTCGTCTCGGGGCTTGTCGTTTATTAGGTGCCTGGTCTTTGAACAAGATAAAGGCCAGGCGATTTTATGTTTGTTAGCCAACCAAATGCAGGATGTGAATCAAAAGTATCATATGACACAAGTTGATCCCAGAAATCGCCGGAACTCGAGTATATCCCTCCCATTATCAGTAAAAGGTAAAATGGTTCGGAAGTGGTAACTCAATGACTCAGCGTTTCCGAACAGCCACAGCGATTCTTTCAGAAGCTTCCAGAAGGTCCCAAACAGGCTGAATGCAACACGATGTGCTTCTCAGGTACTCTGTGAGTACTTTCAGGTGCTCCGCAACGCTTCTGAAGTAGCGGAACAGAATACAAGAGTATTCTAAAGAGTATGAAGTTGTCTTCAGAATGCTATAAAATCATGCCATTAAGTTGGTAACATTTCGGAGCTGCTGGGACTACAACACTCATCTCCAGGACGATTCCGATGCACCTGGAGCCAGACTCCCCGTTAGTGATAATATATACTATTTATATCGAATAGTAAAACTCAATAAACTATCTTACAGTGATACACCTGAATCAGGCTTTCTAATCTAATTAATATACAGTCCAGTAGGTATCTAAATCGACCTGATTATTTACAGCCATATGCTATCGATGCCACCCGATGCATCATCCTCCCACACCAAATGTGCCGGTCCAACTATTGCTCCAACGGGTAGAGTATGCATCTTATATGTCTGTTTGACAATCCAGATGAACCGGTCAATACAATCAGCCCAACCATGAAGATTTTTGTACTTTGATGGAATCACCACCGCGTATTCTTGAGCTGGAGGACGTAATACCCATTCTTGCGTCTTCTGGCCTCACTTAGAAAAGATTGATGATGCTTTCCCGGCTGGCAGACGTTCCTGAAATTGGAGGATTTGATTCGGTGGAGTCCAGGTGAAGTATAATACAGGAACAGAAGGAATTCGTACTTGGAAAGTGTTATCGAGGTCATTCTCTTCACTTTGCGTATACTGGACCCAGATGTTATCAGCTTCAGGCATGATCCCTTGGTTGGCATCGATATATTCTACCTTGCAATCAAGTTCCAGACGCTCAACAGATATAGGGCAGTGAAATGGTTGACGGTAATACAACAGCCCATTCTGGAGTTCAACAGTTATACTGTCTAAGAATACATTCTGATCATATCCGAGCACGAGTCCACTAACTTCTTGTCCCCAGTCCTCTTCAATTTGCGCACGGAATAGCTGATCAAAGTTGGGAATTCCGAAATCTTCTGATGCATCTCAGAGTGAGGTCAATTTGATACCTCTGCTCACTGTTACGGGGGTATTTAATTCCCAATAATCAATACAACATTTATTAGACTAAATACAGCCGCCTATTTAAACTCTCTTTCTTTCCTCGTCTTATCCTAAGAGTCAACCTCTTGACCATTTCCAAGAGCAACCTCGGTTTCCCTAGCCAATGCTAATGCTTCCGTTTCCAATTGGTTCAAATTGAAACGGCGCCAATTTCTGCCTCCGATGTAGACGTAGATTAGGCTTCCCCATCGAACAACCACTCCCTGGAAAATTCCTCGAATGGTAAAGCACCGGTGTTCAGATATCGAAGCACCAGGTAGTCGATATTCTCGAGTTGAGAAAAACGAAAGACCACAGCGTAGGTGTGGGTTAAATTGTGCTCGGCCAATTTGAAAAGCAAATTGCCGAAACTCTCGACTATCTTCTGCAGTGCGTACTTGGAAGGTGTGTACCGACGTCCAGGCATACAGAGCCCAATCACGAGTGTGTATGAGGGATGAAATTTTGAATAGATAGAATGCTTAATAATATTTTAAGGTGTTCTTCGCTGGTAATGTCTGACTGTGGATTGCTGCTAGAGCTTGGTTCTTCTCATCGTCGGGGACGATGTAAGCTTTTTATAATCGGTTCCTCAGGTCAAGCTTGCCTTCAGTTTTCCATCATGACACCATTATTGCTTGATAGCTCATCGCCGGTTGCAACTGAAGTGCTCCATTGATAGTGCCATGAATTCCCCTAGGTTATCGTGTTCATTGATGAGCCGTTTGAAGACGTTACGTCCCCTCATGGGCAGTCCTCATGATCATGATATCAAATGCAAATAATGACAGCTCATAACCTCGTGTTCAACATCTTGCTTTCCATTCGTTCAGTAGCTAGAACATCTGATGACCTTAGTCTTATCAGTGCTTATCGCAATATAGTATTAATAGCTCTTCACTATTAATTGCCTTACCATACTATGGCTATTCGGCATTGCGTCAGAGATTTAATCGGCGACCAACCGATACTCCGCTAGCGTGGATAATGACACGTCAATCTCGAATTCCAAACGAGTATGATGTTGCAATGCATGCGGTCTTAACTCAATAAGCCGGTTTGCTTCTGGCCTCTTATCTTCAGCCAATGTCATTAATCGCTCAGACACTGCATGCTTAGGTCTCGACCTTCCGTAGACCGGCGAGTGCCGCAAGTGCTCTCACCGCTTTGCGCATGAGCTTGCAGATCCCTCGTACTCGCATATTGCAATAACGTCTGCTGCGCATGTAGTTCTGCGTTATCGCAACTTAACTATGCGTTGTCCCACTAGCCAGGGTTTAATAGGTGTGGCCAATAATTATGCGCACTGCTGAAGGTTTTTCACTTCCCAGTTATGGCAACATAATTGCATCATCATAGCTGAATCCGCTAGTGCGACCGTAGTCTTCACTAATTGATCGACACGCGGCTCAAGTGTAATCCCGCTAAGGATCACTTGACTGATAAACATGTTCACGTAATCGCAGGTAGGTGTTTTGCATATGATTATATCATAAAGATTTTATCACATGTACCTGCTCCATTCAAACATGTATTATTACCGCTGCTAAAGGAGAACCCTTAACACTCACTCCACGGACATGCGTTTCTCGCACATGATATACCTGCTGTGATACAGGGTGGACAATGGGCTCGTCCTGAATTGTTTGGAGACGTAACAGATGGGCTCTGCATGTACTTCACCGTTTATCAGTAGCGGACAGTAGTTTGAAAACTGTTTCAGAGTCAATATCGTACCAGCCAGGGAGTGCAACATATGACAGTGTCTCCTCCATCTAGTCAAGACCAGTACACCGGTCATTGTGGTTGAGCATCTGTCGAATGTGATTACATTTGTTGCTACTTCGATATGCCTCTTTCACCTTGGCAATATGTAGCCATTCGGAAATATCAGTGGTGAAATTGTCACCGGAACCCATTCACTGAATTGACTGTGATATATCGCTTACAAGATGCATCTTTGGATATCCGAAATGAATTACGCATTGTTCAATGGTTTTCTGGAGTGGCTGAATGCTGATTGTCTCCCACCAAGCTTCAAATTCGATATAGCGGAGGGAGAATTCCTTCTTGAACTGCATCTGCTCATTTGAGGTGATGCCATAAATATCTCTCAAGCTGGTTAGTCACACTCTCCGTATCAGCCAAGCTCCAGGTTGTGGCTTCTGTCTCAGCATCGGATAGGCGGATCTGACATTGCAGTTGCTTGTCAGGGGTCATGTTTGCTGCCCCATAAGCCTTGTCTTTGGCGGCAGCATTCCTTAGGGTATGTTCGTTGGTGAATATGCTTCTGGGACCGGTTGTTTCAGTCCCGACTTCCTGCAATAGTTGTCGCTTGTGATTTTGGAATAATTCATCGAAATGCTTTCATTTAGTAGGTGTCACTTGATGGATTTTGCACTCCAATTGCTCAATTGCCTTCTGACGATCAGGATCTGACCAAGTGGTTGCCGCTTGTCAGGATCTATTCAGGTGCACCTGAAATTGCCTGCATTTTGTTGTGGAAACCATTTCAGCCCCATACACAAGGGCCTCAATTGCAGCACAAATCATATGAATCTTTTGTGCCCATAACTGATGGGGTTGTTTTGCCAACAGGTCATCCACTTTGGCTTTCGCAGACTTCGACATTTTCTGTTCTCAAAAAATACCCTTCTTCTGGAAAAATTGCTTGAGTACATCGTCTACCTGGTACGTTGTCTATGAGTAGATCAGTAATTGACAGCTTGTAGATGGCCATTCAGGTGCACCTACTGTAGTCAAACCATGATGGCACTGTGTGAGGGAAGCCGGCAGGTGGTAGAATCCCGTTGGGTATTAGCTCTTCATTCATCGATATTGGGTGACATTGTTGATAGTGAGCTTCCAGTCGGTTGTCGTTGCATAATTACGTTTTGCAGATAAAGCATTTAACATGTTGCCAGTGAGTGTTGACCATTTTTGAGAAATGCTCAGGGTTCTGACGAATCTCAGTGAACCTTTAGGGGGTATGGTTTGTTGCTGGATTTGAGCCTGAAGGATATTGGTTTGAAGGCGAGCTAACTCAGGTTAGCGTATCACATTCAAAGCCGCATCACACCCCACCAAATGTAGAGGAGGGGTAAAACAAAGTCACCTTATGATCAGTTTTCTTCACAAACTAGGATAGTATCAATCCAATCCCGCACAATAATGCTCCATATCATATACTGAAAATCGTCAGCAGAGAAAGTTTCTTTTGTCATCACTGTCATCACTGCAATCGACTTTTAGTACTGTTCATCAGGTACTACTACGATCGGCCTTATCATATACTACGGCATTGCGGCATTGTGCAGATTATGTCTACACTCGAGCCTCAAGCAGCGGATAACATCAGCTTAGTACAATGAAATCGGTAAGTTTCCTAGTTGGCTGTATGCCCGCTCAATGATGATCGAGAACTGACAGGCTGGTAGGATGTTTTCTTTTGTAACGATCCTTGACTGGTGGGTGGATCTTGAGAAGGCAACAAAGTTTACACAAGGCGCTCAAAAGGAAGCAATCACTGTTGCTACTCGACTAACAAGGCCTCAAATTGAACGAAGTGAAGGTCTTTCACACACATTTTGAGTGGAAAATGCCTTGTCATGCTAACCTTCCAACCAGATATAGTTCTTGTTGGGTTCCTGGAGATATTATGTCAAATCCCTTCCATAACCTGTACTGTCATTAACTGAACAAAGGTGAGCATCTATCCAAGATCCTACTATACGAATTCGAGCATAAAACCAAGAAAGGAGGGATGTGTATGAGTATGATATCTTTTTCTCTGCCGGCTTTCATGGGAGCAAAGGTGCTGTGAAACACCACAGTCCATGACAAAGAAGATGAATGTAAGAGGCCTTCATTCTGCCAAAGGTCACTGCTACCTTTAATATTCTCAAGTATACTCCGCTTCATTCAAAAACACCAATTGAATTGATAATTCGATTACCATCAATTATTTGTTCACATATGATGTTGACACACAGATCTCCGCCCAAGTCAACCAATATGGCTCCAACAGGTGGGCTGTTTTGCTCAAAACGATGCCCAGAAGACAATGTGGGAGCATCGGATATTAATGCTGGAAATACACCGGACAAAGACACTCAATTCGGGTAACCCACAAATCAAATTCATCCTCCACTGGGGTATAGTTACCCGCCCTTGCAGCCACCATTTCCAGGCGCTCCCCAGTTCTACCACCATGCCCCATTCAACATGACACCAAGCTCACAACCAAGCACTGGTGCAACCCAAAAATATCCGAGTTATGGGCCATTGTGTTAAGTATATGATTTCCCCCAAGGAGGTTATGGTGGACCTCAAATGTTTCCCCCTCAGCAATTCACAGGCCATGAGCCGTTATCTCCAGGCGTACCTCGAGTGCCTCCTGCACCGCCTCAAAGCAATCCAGTCATTCGGCCGACATTGTCCTCCTCTACTGCACCAGAACATCTTCCCAGCGCACCTGGGAGATCCCATATTAGCCTCCCAACGAAACGATTTCACCCGGCTGCGCAACCCTGGAGGACGGATGTTGCATGGATTGTGGATTTGCCCCCATTACCAGAGATTTCCTATGGCAAATATGATGCAGATTATGAGAGCAACGATTCGTCAGACTTGGGTGGGGCCGAAGCCAAAACACCAATCAGCTTGAAGCAAACAGAATTCTCCTTGAAGCAATTTGCCCAAAGGATGGGGCAGCCTAACTTTAGTGCCTTCAACAAGTGGAAGAAAGTATAGGTGGCTGGGTTTCTGGAGAAGAAGCATCGGTCCATAATCCGGGGACAGAACCATCTGGAACAGCAGTGAGCTGGATCCCTGCACTGGGAGACGGCAGTTGCAGATTGTTTGGAGACTTTCAAGACCTGGCTGCCTTTGGCAAATTTGGATAAAGCCGAATGGATTCGGCGGCAGTGGGTGGAGATGTTTTTGAAGAAACGTGCAAGCGAGGTTTCGGAGGCGATTAAGATGGGAAGGCGAGGCAACAAGCGACTGTCAATGGATTTGGGAGAGCTCATGGGCAAAAAAGCGACAGGTAACCTCCCTCAGTTGCCAAAGAGAACATTCATGGTTGTGATTTGTCGAGTGCGGAGCGGCAACAATGACCTGACATCCAGCATGAAACTTGAAGCTTCGTACCCAGATGTGAGCCACTGGGAGGAGCTGATTGATTTCATTGAAAAAAATTGTGGCCCGAAAGACCCATACTGTCTAACTGCAATATACAAGTGCACGTTGCTGCAGGAAGAATTGTACGAAGAGTATATGAGATTTTACGCCCCGGGGCAAATGATGAACGACCCTCTAAATCATCAGATTTCATCTAACAGTTCCCTTTCAAATGCCTTCTAGTTGAAACTGGAACATAATGTGAATCTATTTTTGAAAGAAATGAAGGCAGCTACAGGGAAGGATATTGCGGAGCACGTAATTAGACCGGCCAAGGTAATTCCCACTAGCCTGGTTACTGTTAGTTATGCCCCACTGCTAATCAGTATACTTTGACTTCGGAGGTATCCGATGAAAATGAAAGAGTGCTGGATAAGGAGGCAGCAGGTGGGGAAGAGACTGACAGTAGTATTAATGTAAGTTCTGATTGAGCAAATAGAATTGATTGTATTCCACGTATTCATTGGTTTGAAATGCTTTTCTGTGAATTATCTAACATCGCGATGAATTTCAGGAGCGCCGGAGTATGAGCCCATCTGCCCAACTTACCTCAGAGCAACTGTAAGAGATCATTGAGGACAAAAAGAAGACCGCCCGAGGTTCAAGAGAGGTTGTGGAGCAAGTGGATCGCAAGGAGGACCTAAATGCAGATAATACCAGTTCAGTATTGAATACTGTTCTCAACACAATCAACAACGAATTTGAACATAAGTGTCTTGAGGAGGCAGTCAGGCTGCTGAATGCGCATTCGATTCGCCAATCAACAGATAACCGTTTTCCAGACCACAAGTATTCAATTCCAGGCCTGCCCAGAAGTATGTTTCTGGTGCAACACGTTTGGGCCATATGGTTCATAGTAAGGAGGTGGGTTTCGGATGCTGATATGCCAGGAACACTGGTGGTGGATGAAATGGATCTTGGAAAGACTTTCACCTCGGTTGCAGCGGCAATGCCTTGCACATTGGTGACTGAGAAAGTTGTAATGGGGTTGCCACTGTCCATTTTCTTGGGGAATACGCTAGAAGAGTCGGTTAATGTAGTACAGAACGCCTTTCCCGGGATTATCGGTGACGAACGGGAGTGGTATCCATTGTGGAAACAGAATTCAGTGCGCAGCTGCCTTTCAGAGATCCAGTCAACTACACTGCAGGGGCATCCAGTGTTTACATTGGCTTTTGAGCCGATCCTGGTGCTAACGATACCCGGAGTTGCAGAGACATTCAAGAGTGTCATCAATGAGATGGCATATGGAACCGATTTCAAACTCATTAACTCAGTACAAGTGGAAAATGCGACTCTCCCCCACGAGGGTCTGAACAGCAGTATTGACGAGCCGCACAACTGATGGAATATCAACCTTGTGTCGTATGTTACCTTAACATCCAGAGCAAAACCATCAAGCAACAGCCAACTCTCACACTGTTCATGGAGTGTTGGGATATTTGATGAGTCTCATCAGTAGAAGATGAAAAACAGCGTAGGCTTGCGAATTGCGACGAATGCGAGAATTGGATTCAAACTTCAAGTCACGGCAACAACCAGGATTCCATTCACTCTATGACTGGTGTTTTCTGACGATGTGGCTGTTTCAGGTGCGCCTGAAGATCCAGTGGATGAGACTGTGATGGAAAAGCACTGCGCCGAGGCACTGTATTCCACTGTGAAGAGTTTGATGCATGCCATCCAGACTGATGACGAGGACGCTCAACAGGCTGCGGCACACCAGATGATCCAAAATTTGAAGCCCTGGACGATAAGGAGGTGGTCAGAATCGATACTCACAAATGGGAAACCACTTGTTCGGATCCCAAAGGAGAATCCACACCTTTTTGATTTTGAATGGACTGAGGAAGAGCAGGCTGAACTAAAGACCGTTGTGGAAAGATACAGTTCACAAGGAGCATCAGGAGCGTGGAGGGTACATAGATGGCAGCTGGCATGTTTCTCATTGGTATTAGGAGACACCGAAGATTGGAATGACATTTCCGCACAATGGTACAAAGAATCGCAACTCCATACTTCGGTGGATTCTCCGATTTTCCGATGGCTGAGAGAAACATTTCTGGCAATGCTTGTCAATGTGGCAGCGGAGTATCCCGAACCTGACAAAGACAAAGCATCAAATGAGGCGCTCCTTCACGAACCTGAAAGTAATTCAAGTGCCTTGCCTTGTGCACCTCCTCCTCAAAAGGTGGTGCTATTTTGTCTTCTACTAGGCCAAGTTCGTCATTTGAAGTGGTGGCTTACAAAGTTCTTTGGGGATCAGTTGGATATATTCTACATGTATGTGGAAATGGGCAACGATGAGCGCACAGAAATGCAGCTCAAATTCCATGATTCGCCAAATTCCTCTGTGTTTGTAACTACACCCAAAGTGGGTGGGACGGGCCTAAATCTCACAGCAGTAAACCATGTGGTAATAACTTAGAAGTTCTGGGAATTGAATGAGCAGCGCCAGGCCTTTGCACTGGTTGTCCGACTCGTGCAAAACAGAGTCCCACACACATGGCTATTGAACACCGGACCCAATGGTTATGATAACAGAGCGAGCAATCTCCACCAGGTCTCTGGAGTGGCACAAATGAGAGTACTGCATGGCCTGATGAGCCGACCAAACCCCATGACTTCGATGATATTCCGCATTGTGGAGTCTCAGGAGGACCATACAAAGCACCTTACGGAGTATGGAGATGTCATGCCGTCAGATGGTGAAGATGCATGATAATTATTTGGGCAGTGTAGTCAAGGTACGCTTCTTTAAACATTCAACCAATACAATCTCATCAACTGATGCAAAATAGTCAAATGGGATGGAGAATAAGGCCCTGCGGAGGAGTCGAGGAGTATTGGTTAGAGTTCGATTGCATTTCGTATTAGATGATCATTGTAATGAATATGAGATGAAGTCAATGATCAACTGATATCTGGTAAACTGAACTATTGCCTTAATTGGATGATCCAATATGTGATGAAAAGCAGGTGTGCCAGGTTAATGATCGACTAAGTCAAGTTCCACGGTGCCGTATATTTCTCTTTGTGAGAATTTGTCAAAGCTGCAGTCATTACTCATCATATATTGTCTGGATGGAATTGTGGTACCTACATCAGGGAACGGGGCTCGAGTTTTCCAGCGCGCCTAAACCTTCATGTGAGACTCCAATTATAGGTTACTTGTCCATTTCAGGTGCACCAGACACTAGAATTGCAAAAGAATTCTGGATATTCACTGAATCAACAATGTTGCATAATTTACAGTCAATTGCAAAACAGGATCGCAATCAACTTCTTGACTTTCCTGAGACAGATCCAGCACAGTATAGGTCGAATCATCAGGAGATTGGAAGAGTGTCTAAGCGATATCCAGTTGATGAATCGTATCCTGAGACACGGCTCATGCATTCCAGGCTTACCTGAAGAATTCAGCCCAGTATTTCCTCGCTCAGGAATGAAATTCAGCCACACCTCAGATCCACTCTCCTTTCGAGGTTGATGGTCTCAGATTTGACACCGCATGCATATCCTATTTACCACCCAATTTTGACAAGCTGCCACTCATTATCAACATGTGATCCCACTCCCGGCACGCCTCAGAACCGTGCATACCCACTTCACATTACCCTTGAATGATTCATTTTGCTTCTTCCGAAGCTTATTTCTTCCTTTCTGAATGCGTTGAAACTGTGGAAAGCAGGATACACTGAGTGTCCATCATACAGACATGAAACTTTTTGGTGCAGGCGGGGCTCATCCTGCTCGGCCGCAGCAAACATCTGCAGCTATGTTTAATCAGTATGTAAAGGCCGCTGCTTAACTGCCATAACTGTTGTGCACCGTATCAACCCATCCGTTGAAGGAAGGTGTCCATCACACACTTACCGTAGATACACAGCCCTGGGCGATAAGTAACCACACTTAACTGGATATTAACTAAGAGGTATGTTCGGACCTATACGTTACCAAGATCCTTAAATAGCTTCTGTCATTCAAGCTCCATAATCGAGCTGCAGCTTGACAGAGTGAACCTCAAAACACAGCTTCTGCTCAGCGACTGTGCAGATGACTGGCAACTAGTGTTAGCAACGGTTCCGGACCGTCACTTTGGGTCCGGGTCCGGGTCCAGGTCGAAACTGAACCATTGCCGAATTGGCGGCGTAGGTCGTCAATAAACCTGAACCGCCCACTCTGGTACGGTTCAGTCGTAAACTCCCAACCCATCTGAATTGGACCGGTTGTCCGCGGGTCGCCCAGCGGGTTCATCTATAGATTCATATAAGGCTCTTGTATTTGCAGTGTGTTAATAGTGTATTATCAAAATCGAGTTTTCAGCAACTAATAATGCGCTTTTGCATGTTGAGCAGTTTCCAATATCGATTCATTGGGTATCTGTGTTACACCTTCCATATATAGTGTTTTTGCATATCAAGGTGGTTAATAATACAGTTATTCACGAGAAGATCCGCACGATGCCTTGAGTACGAAATATGCACGACCTAAAACTGTTGACATTCATTTTCAGGATGCCGCAGGGAGCATGCCGCTGTTGTTTTTGCCAGTAAAGGCTGCCAATATCTCATAAATGGATGTCGGCAACCAATCGGAACATAACTTACCCATGATGCAAAGCTAAAAATTTTTGACACTCTGTTGATGCTCATGCTAAGAATGGGGCGGTTACTGTGTTGCTATCCCTTTCGCCAATGACAGCTGCCAATACGTCCATTATGCATAACAATGACCAAGTGACTGGTGAATTTCCGTACATAAACGACCACAAATCGTTGACGCTCTGCTGACGCTCATTTTAATGTATTGTCCATTCAACATCTGCTGCCAACGATAGTTGTTTTCATCAGGATTTGACTTTGTCGGTTGTCTTTCTTCCCGATTGAGACTCGGCACTGTATCAAAGCTGAGTAGCATAATAATTTTGCACTGTTCACTTTCACATGACTAGAAATGATGTATCACGCCAAAAGATTCGTTGCGCCTGCTATATATCTATTTATGAACCGATATTCACAAGCTATGTCTTAGCATTAGCCCATAATATATCTTTAACTGAAACTCTTGGCGAAGCTACATATAGAAGCCGGTGAACCATTGACCCATTCTGTCCTACTTTTTCTTCCCTCCTTTATTCCTCCTCGTTTCTACTGCATTGACCGTTACCAACTCCTTTTCAGCCTATCACTTTGACTTCCATGTTGGCCGAACAAATCCGTCACCATTTGGCGTGGCACTCACATCCTGCTTCTCTGGGCATTCCGGATCCTCGATGCCATTGTCGTGTTGTATATTGGATTCATCGTCCCCTGCTCAATCCTCTTCGCTGTCATTTGAATTTTCCAAGTCGCCATTCCAGTTTAGCCAATCATCGGTGTCCGAAATACTTTCAGGTGAGCTATCCTCATCACTTTCAACTGGATGATAGTTGACTCTCGGGACTCGGTGGACATTTGAGATTTGAATTCGTCCTCCAGGGAGGTTCTTTGCAGACAAAGCTGGTGGCAAAGGTGATCGTTCTGACAATTTAAATGCAGCCCCACCATCAAGTTGACTGAGTGACCAGGAGGCTTTGACAATCCCTTTCATGTCCGAAATGTATCCAACAGCTGTCATCTGCTTGTTTTGTGGGCTGGACTACTTCTGCATAGCATGTAGATTATGGCTGCCATGCCACATCTCCAAAAAGTCGTGAACCTTGGCCATTCGGTGCAATTTCCTTTCCTCCGCCTGTTTGTTCAGTTTTGAGTTGTTTTTAGTGTTTGTCGTATCCGATAGTGGATTATCACCCACCAAAATCCCGTTCTCGTCTCGAGCAAACTGCCTTACAACAACTTTTTCGCGAAGGGTCCTGCCTGGGGTTGTTGACTGCCTCCAGCCAAGAACATCTCACCCAAGGGAAAAACTGGCCTCCACTCAGACACCATGTGGTATGATAGAGAATATGTCGCGTGCCATATTAGAGAAATCGGTGTACTTTGAGTGCGTTTCCTCCTGTTGACGCCACCAGTTGGATATGTCCTGTATCCGAAATGTACTGCTAATCCCCATTGGGTCAGAGTTATAATCATTGAGATTTGGATTAATTTGCCCCCTGTTCTTTGGTGCTTTAGGCGGGGTATTCAAATAGAGCCTGGCGGCGGTCAATAAGCATGCTACGCGATCGCTTTTGCTAGGGGTTCTCCTTCAACAGCGATAATGGTACTTGCATTAGTTATATGAATACATGTGACAGAGTTACTCTCGGTCTAGTCACGTGGCATGCACAACACCTATTCATGACGTCCAAAGAAGGCCAGTCCCTGGTTCCTTTGTGGGATACCTGGGAATCATGTGTCGATTGAATAAGTGATCAAGGACACTTAGCGGATTCATTTAAGATAATGCAACTATGTTACCATAGCAGGGAAGCGTAGCTTCAGCCGTGCGCATAAGTTTTCAACCACATTCACTATTCCTGAAACTAGCGAGGCACGTCCATGGGACGCAGCAGTCGTCAGCCAATATCCTATTACGTGAGATTCCTGGCTTATCACCTCAGGCGATAAGAGCAACCAGGGCACTCCCCGGTCAAAGAGAAAGGTCTCGACCGAAGCATGCCGTGACTGAGGGAATTATGACATTGGCTGCAGATAAGAGGCCTGAAGCAACCCTGCTCATTGAATTCAGTTAGTACGCATTGCAACGTCAGACTCGTATCCGATACGAGCTGACGCATCAAATTCTACGTTGGCATAGTATCTGTTGGTCGCAGAGTAAATCTATGATGCAAGCCAAATAGCCTTAGGGTGAGGCATTAATTTGCGATAAGCACTACCAACCAAGATTGGCAGATGTTCCAACTACTGTAGCAAACGGATTGCGAGATGTCTAAGTTCAAGTTTCATCTGACACAATGCATGATGTGGAAATTGTGCAATAGTTGGCCTGATTCTTATCAGGAGCGCTAAAGCTTTAATACCTCATTGACGTAATTACGTATAGTAATCATTGTAGTCATATTGTCAAAGTATGGGTGTACAAACCCTCGAAGACAACTATACAGAGATGGCATTGCTCTGCCAATGAGAAGACAAGCTCAAGCAGCAATCCACAGTCAACAATCACAACACCGAAGAGGATCTCAAAATATTATTAAGAATTCTATCTATTAACACACAATCGCGATTTCTACTCTTATCCATCTTCGTGATAAGGCAATGTATGTCTGGTCGACACTTGACACAATCCGAATAGGTTCTTCAACAAGTTGTCGTATTATTTGGAGAACTTCTTTCTCAGTTGGCCGAAGCACGTTTAACCCACACCTACCAAGTGGTTTTTCGTTTCGGCGAACTCGAAGGTATCGACTACCTGGTGTTGAGGTACTTGAACACCGGCGCATCACCAGTTGGGAAGTGGGCCAAACAGTGGTTGCACGACATGGAGATTTGATCTTCCTACACCTTGGAGATGGGAATTGAAGGCGATTCGATTTGGGATGCTCTTGTGAAACGGCGCAAGAGGTTGAGTCTTAGGATAAGACGAGAAGAGAAATAGTAAATAGATAGGTGGTTGTACTTAATTCAATAAATGACGTATTGATTATTGGGATCAAGAACCCCCGTAACAGCTTTGTCCGGGTGTCGTCTTGGCCACATTGTTAGGCGTTAAGGATTCTTCATCATCTTTGGACAAATGATATGGATCAAAGGGTGATTGACAGGATCCAGAAGCCGTTGAATAGGGGACAATATTGCTGCTCGGTAATCTTTCGAGTTTCTTGACCGGCACACGTCGATGTTCAGCACAGTATTTGTTCGCCACCTATATCAGAAAGGCCTCTTGGTATTCAGTAGTAGAGGATATCTCGTGCTCAGGATGATTATCCATTCCCTTGTCCCACTTCCTAACCGATCACAACTTCCAGAAAGAATTGAGCATATGTGCAGAAATGAAAAGCATGCCCGTTGTTGGAGTCACTTCAGCGTAGTATTTGGACAGCTTCTGTCGAGCTAAATTCACAGCGAAGAACAAGTCTTCCCTCCATTTAGTCTTCTTCTTGGCCAAAGCTCGCATCACGCCATCCATGTGATCCAACATGTTATTGTGTACTGTCATGACCTGATGCAATGTGACTGTATGCCTCCTTGACATCCACAGGGTCTGATATCAAAATGGCCTCAATACTTCCATGACATACTTTACAATGGTTCATTCATCTTGAGCTGTGAAAAGGGGCCGGCAATCACAGTGTTTTGGATTTTGGAGCCACTCGTGTGTGAATTCCTGTAAACGGTAGGTGTGCCCAAGCAACTCTAGTGTTGAGTTCCAATGTGTCTTCACATCCAAAATGGGAAGTACTGCAATGCGGACTTTGGCTTTTTGACAGTCAATGAACTCGTTTCGGCCACCAGGTGTTAGCGTAGTCAATACCGCAAGCATTCTCTGCTATATGAAGGTCAGTTTCAGGACTTTCAAAATATCATGAAATATGTACTTTCACAATTATCTTCGCTAAACCTGGTCTCATGGCCAACACCTTGTTGATTCTAGCATTGCCCTCTTTTCGAAGTGTTTGACTCTTCCCAATGTCTATGCTTTCATTCTCTCCAAATTGCTGATAGCGCTCACGGGCTTCCCAAAACTTGGTGCAGCCTGTTACTCCGAGACTGCTCATGAATGCACCTAAAGCTAGCTGTATGACGTGCGCCATGCATGGTATATGGTTCCTCAATGCAGGCCACTTGATTCCAGAGGCCTCAAGTATTTATTGCACCTCGCGTGTCATTGAGTAATTTGAGAAAGCATTATCAATCATAATACCAAGCAAACGGCCGTCGGTAAGCTCAAAACGATCAAGCACATCCTTCAAATGTATGGCTAGCCTTGCCCCAGTATGTTGGCGCTTAACCTGTCATGTTTAATTAGCTTTCCAAAGTGGAAAATAATTGGTGATCAACCTCATTGAAAGTGAGTGCAATGTAAACAAGACGGAACAAGGGAAACAAGAAAAACTGGGACAGATTGGGTCAATATGCTTTCACCAGGTTCTATATGTTGCTTGACTGAGAATTTCAGTTAGTGAAATATTCTTGCAGAATAATAAGCAGTCGCATCTGGATAATCGTTCATAAATAAAACTATAGCTGGCGAAATGTAATATTCAGACGGATATATCAATTTTGGTAGAATGAGAGAATCCCATGCACGAATAATACTGTGCCCGGCTTTGCCAACAGGCTGATTCTCAATTGGACAGAAAGGCAACCAATAAGTCAAAATAATTATTTATACAATTATCGATGGCATCAGATATTAACTATACAATGCATTAAAATGAACGTCAACAGAACATCAATAATTTTTGGTCTTGCGTCCTGGGTAATCAGACCGCCAATAGATTGTAGACAGTCATAAAGAAATTTCTGGCCACCTTTATAGTAAAAACAGATTGCAATACCGTCCCTGCCCCAGGTTGAAAATGAGTGTCAACAGAGCATCAACGATTGTTGGTGGGGTTTCTTGGGTAATCTGGGTGGCAACAGGTTGCAGACAGTCATAAACAAAGTATTGGCTATCTTGATAGGAAAAAGAAAAAGTGACATGCTCCCTGCCCAATCTTCAAAATGAGCGTCAACAGAGCGTCAACTATTGTTGGCCTTGCATCATGGTTAATAACAGTGGGATGTGGTCGTTATTGTCTATATACGTTGTTTTGACTGGTTTAGTAACTCAAAAGGCTCAAGAACACTTGGTGGTAGCTCTGTAAATAAAATAAGCTGTTACTGTCCTGGAGGATATGGCGAGAATATCCCATTCATATTTGCCAATAAAGGCTGCCATATTCTTGTTTATGGATGCTTGTGATCAAGTGCCACTCATATTTCCGAAGATGCAAGACCAAAAATCGTTAACCCTCCATTGACACTTTTTTTCATGATGGGGTAGGGAGCATTTCGCTTTCTCTTTTTGCTCTAAAGGTGACCAATAATACATTTATGACTGTGTGCAACATGTCGCCACCCAGATTACCAAAGGTACACGACCAACAATCGTTGACACTCTGTTGAAGCCCATTTTCCGGATGTGGTAGAGTGCGTGTCTCTGTTCATTTTGATGATTAAGGCGGCGAATACATCAAAAACACATAGTAACATGCCAATGTCGATATTTTGCCATCAACAGTAGCAGATCTGAATGTGACGATCAATATTGAAACCCAGAACGAAAAACCAGTGATTGGAACCGACGGGTCTAACGAAACCTGGCAAAACCCACGGGTGGACGGGTACAGGTCCAGGTTTAGCCGGCCAAGAGGCAGCTGGTCGGGGTTTTGGATGGGTCTGGAACCTAAGTAATCCGTTTTTGAGGTCCAAACCCAGACCGCTGGCAGGTTACCTGGACCCGTTGCTAATACTAGAAAAAAAGATTCTTGTAAGTTTTGAAGGCTTAGATCTAATTGCCAAGTCCATGTTTCCAAGCCTGAACTATACAGGGCATTGTTCCATGTCGTCCGAATAGTTGGTATGTTGTGTCTGGTTTGAACTGCTGAATACACGGACAGTTGTAGCTCCAGGTGGCTGCTATAGCTATTCAAGCATTCAAAATCATTGTAGCTATGATGAAATTCAACTAACATACCTGTTCATCCCACCACCAGTTGCTTGATTTCACCTCTGTTTAGATACATTCCTTAGGATGATTGATTTCCATTGCTGAAGCATACGACATATGATCCCTGAACGCAGGCTGTGGTATGTGGAACTCTATGCATACAGCAGGATTTTGGTAAAAGTAATTTGTGTAGCCATTGCCAAAAAGGTTTTATTGATTGGTCAAACAATCGTAATACACTTTGCCTGATTTACAAGAGTCAATACCTATCGCATAGGGCATTTCGTTCAACCTTTTGAATACAGTGTGTGATGAAGAGAAGTTGCTGACAGTTGCTATCATAGGGTTTCTGAGAAGCTCGTTGATGGCAGCTCTGCCCAAGTTGTGCTTGATACACCAGTGCGCTAATCGATTCTCCTCCAGGCCAGATTACGGTCACCATAAATCTATTTCATCGTCAACGATATCGTAATACTCAATAACAACAGACTTGCCGGCTAGACAATTCTCCAACTGTGCAGTACCATAAATCCATGTTCAAAGTGGAGGTTGCTCCAGATGGATACACACATGTTTGCTGTTGGCAACTGTAACCAGTGAATAATTGCTGGAAGAGTGAAGAAAATGATCGCAATGCGGTTCATGAATGAATGGAAGCAGAATATTTTTGTGTTCGATCACATAACCAATATCTGGTGATTCTCCGGCTGATATTCATACGATCCTTTCTTGTGGTCACAACGGAGTTGAGTGATGTAAGCCTCGATGCAGCAGTAGGTCATCAAGCAGTAAAGACACCATGGACGAATATCCATGTTTCGTTTGCAAAATGAAATGTCACAACAATGTTAAGAAGTATCCGAATGGCTTTTCAGCTACTCATACCATTGCAAGCTGGCTGGGTCTTGGAAAAAGCCGGACTGCAAGTTATTTGTTCCAAAACGGGGTCCTACCACTCTTCTAGGATTTCTCTCATCCTCCTTCACACATTTGCAAAGTGATTAATTGCTCTCACATTTTCAACATCCCTTGGATCTCGAACAGCTTACTGCATCTGCATTCAGCTCATCACAGCGGTTGGTTTGGACCCTCACAAGACCCTGCTGCACAGATTGGCTGATTTGTGAGTGTCATGTTTTGATCAGTTCGTACCTTACATGAACTGTGGATTCTCCTTAGATTCCAACCCAGCAATGTCATCATGGGGTAAAAGAACTAGAGCGAGGACAAAAAGGTGAGATATGACTGCAGAGCCAGCTGTTAGTTGTCGTAGTGATGAATTTAAGTGTCCAGTTGACGAATCAGTTTGCTTAGAGGAAAATCAGCAAAGTGTTTTCTCAAGGAATCGCAGCCAAGATGATGTCGCTGGATCAAGATAACCCCTCCAAGCGCAGATGTATATTTGCGGTGCCTGCCAACCTTACATACAATCTACAGAAGATTCGACAGACTCTCCTCACCTGTTGTAAGGGGTTCTCCCCGAACAGCGATAATGATACTTGATTTGATATCATGAGAAAGCATACATAATAATATTATGCATAACACCTATGCTAGTGACATCAAGTGGTCAGTGATATGCTCTTTAGTGGGAGTTCATAATAGTCGCGCGAAGTGTGGGTACTTCATTCACGCCCAGATACTTTGCGGGACACGCATGGTAATCATGTGCAGCAGTTGATAGTCAAATACGATTAAGAGGACTATTCTCTCCAACCTGTAATGGGCTAGGATTCGGAGAAGCACGTTCCAGTTTAGAGAAAAGTCTCAACCTTAGCATGATGTAACTGAGGGATTAATGATGTAGGCATTGGCCTAGAGCGAGCACTACTCGTTGACCAGAGTAGACTGGATCGCAATGTAACCTCGTATCGGATATGAGCATATGGGTCAATAATCTACATTGGCATAGTATCGGTTGGTCGCCGATTGAATCTATGACGCAATTAAATAACTCATTGTATGAGGGACTTTAAGAGGCGATACGCATTATCAACTTGATTGGTGGATGTTCCAACTACCGACTCGTGCGTTTGCAAGATGTCTGAGTTAAGTAAGGATAAGCTGATAACATGCGATGGATGGCCTAATTCTTATCAGGAGTGTAACGCTTTCAAACCACATTGCAGGAACACGATAACCCAAGGGAGTCGTGGCAAGTTATCACTGGGTGCCAAGGAGCGTGGCCAAGATAATGCTATCACACCTGAGGAAGGGCGCTGGCTATAAAGAGCCAGCGATGTTGAAAGGAATAAGGGGACATCATCCAGAAGATTAGCTTTCCGAGAACACCAAAGACGATTTTAAAATATTATTAAGAATTCTATGTACTATTACAACCATTACTACTCTCATTCACCTTCGAGATCAGGCAACATATGTCTGGTCAACGCTTGACACAATCCGAATACGCTCTGTAACAAATAGTCGTGTTATTCGGAGAGTTACTCTCTCAGTTGGACGCAGCACATTCAACCCACACCTACTGAGTGGTTTGTCCTTTCTGCGAACTCGAGAATATCGACTACCTGGTATTGCGGTACTTGCACACCGGCGCACCACCATTCGAGGAGTGGGCAGAAGAGTGGTTGCACGACGGAGAAGTTGAATCTTCCTTTATATCGGAGATGACCAGTGGAGAAGGTTCGATTTGGGGAGCTCTTGTATTACGGTACAAGAGGTTGAGTCTTAGGATAAGACGAGGAAAGAAAGAGATTTTAGATAGGCGGCTGTACTTAGTTCAATGAATATTGTATTTTTATTGGGATTAAGAACCCCCGTAAAACCTGCGCTACCGAATTGCATAACCCTTGAGGATATATGCAACACTCCCAATGCTTGGTTATTGTAATAAGCCGTTGATATCTCGCACTCAATTAGTGACTGCCATTGGGAAAGTCAGATGTAATGTGATGCCTTCTCATTGCCGAAATCCATCGTCGCAGATGCTAATATAATACAGATGCTGAAGCTTCAAGTATGTGGCTGCGACAAGACCGCCAGTATTGTAGTCAGCTGATGGGCAGCAAAAACCTTCGGGATTTGAAAGGAGCAGGGTTGCTTAACAATACAACGAAAACATAATAGAGTGACAGAACGTGTCTGGGAGATTGCCCCTTCGATGAGCATCAGCAACAAGCCAAACACTGGCCCCAAGCAATGGCATCTTCTAATCTATCATTGTGTTACTCCAATCGGTGATCTGGCAACTAATGTTCTGCTTTGGAATCAGTACATGGCAGACAAGATTATGCTCAACGGTAGGAAATTCAAGGAAGCTTTGGACGAGTTCTCCGAGGTTGGTCTTTGCTGAAGGATGAATACAATTGATGAAATCCTGACTAAGATGTTGAAATTTGTCCACAGTAGTATGCAAGACATAGCCCCTATGCTGCTTTTGCTCTTCCTGATGATGCGTAGATACCGAAAACGATGAGGAAGAAACCTCAGGTCCCAGGTCTTCATTAATATTTGAACATTGCAACCCATTGACTGATTTTCTTGTCGAGCAATTTAGCTTTTCCCTTGCCAATGTGGATCTTGACTTTGCTGGCAACAGTTCTGTTCAGTTCCAAACCCATTCAAAAACCATATCTGCTGCATCTTGCCGGGCCAAAACCGGACCCGTATCCGCCAACTCGCCTGTTTGGACGGGTTTGGCTAGACCTGTCAGTTCGAATCTCTGGTTCCGGTTTTTGGGTTTTTCTCTTAATGGTATCATTCAGATATGTTACTGCTAGTTGCAAATTATTGACTGTGGTATGTCATTGTCCTTTTCTGATGTATTGGCCGCCTTTATAATCAAAAACAAAATAGACACGCTCCCTACCCCATCCTGAAAATGTGAGTCAACGGCGCGTCAATGATTTTTAGTCTTGCATCCTGGGTAATCTGACTGGCAATTTGATGCAGATGTTCATAAATGAAGTATAGGCCACATTTATAAGCCAAAGGGAAAGTGACACACTCCTTGCCCCATTCTGAAAATGAGTGTCAATGGTGCATCAACAATGTTTGGGTTTGCATCTTGGTTAATCTGCCTGGCTATTGGTTGCAGACATTCATAAATGATGTATAGGCTGCCTTTATAGGCAAAGGAGAAAGCGATACTCTGTGCCCCATTCTGAAACTGAGCGTCAATAGAGTGTCAACTCTTTTTGGTCTTGTAAGTCAGTCAATTTTTCAGGGACTTGGCCATTGTAATGCATACTGAAAGTATCGGCCGCCTTAATGTGCAATAACACCAGCTACTGCGTTGCTACTTTCTCCTACAAATGAGCGTCAACAGAGTGTGAACGATTTTTAGTCTTGTAAGTCAGGTAATTGAAGAGTCACTTGGTCTTTGTTATACATAAGCACAGTAATGGCCACCTGTATAGGCCAAAGAGAAATCGACATGCTCCCTACCCGATCTTGAAAATGAGTGTCAATGGAGTGTCAATCATTTTTGGCCTTGTATCATGGTTAATCAAAGCGTGATGTGGCCGTTAATGACTATATACAAAGTTGTTACCAGTTGTATAGGCTAAAACGCTCAGCATAACTGAGTCACAGCTTTGAAAATGAGTTAAATTGTAAATGTCTGGGTGGCTGTTGCGGGAACATCGCTTTCTTATCGGCCTATACAGGCTGCCAACTTCCGGTATATAGGTGTCTGCGATCATTTGCCAATTAGATCACCCAACATGCAAGACCACAAATCGTTGACGCTCTGTTGACGCTCATTGTCAAGATGGGGCAGGGAGAGTGTAGCTCTCTCTTTTGCCTCTAAAGGCAGCCAATACTGGGATTATATATAACAACAACTAATTCACTTTTCACTTACCAGACTTACAGGAGTACAAATCGTTGACCCTCCATTGACGATCATTTCACCATGGGCATATTCGCAATATTCAACCATTCACTTTGGCATAATATATCAATAATGGTCTTATGGCAGCCATTCTATCCTGTTCATGTACGTTCTCTTTTATCACTACATTGTTCTTCAATGATGCATATAAATATATCCTTTAAAATATACTTTAAAAGTGTCTGCTAATTGTAGACAATGAAAATACTCAAAAATCCCGTCCCGTTCAATCAATTTGGGTCTGCGCTATCAGGTTTATTCAAAAGGCTGCTTTCGTCTACAAAATGGAAATCAGCTGCATTACCCTGCAACAGATAGTGTACTTACTGGTGGATGGACCTTTATCAGTCATAAAATCTGGAATGAAATCTTCATCGCACTTGCGATCCTTGGCATATAGATTAATATTGAAAAATTGAGCGCTTGGAAGAGGAGTATGTATATACACATATCTGGGTGGCACACCTTCTGTTTCGGAGCTTTGACTTCTCTCACTGTCACCAGGTGGTGCAGGTGGCGTTCCAGGCCGAGGTGGCGCCAGTCGTGTTGGAGATGCACCCGTGACTTTGCGCCTCCCGCTTGCCTGGGGATTCTTTGCGGTGTTATTTTGGCAAGGAAAGTAGACATCCGTTTGATTATCATGAACCATTGCGAGGTGTGTTTCTATCCCAGCCTTCACCTTATTATGCCCAGCAAATTCAACACCCCGCTTCTTCTCTTCTCAGACTTCCGAGTGAGGTTTCTTAATAAGTTGTTGCATTTGCTCTATTGCAGCGCGCAAACACCCTTCTTTGGCCATTTTGGCCATATTGATGGCAAGATGCACATAGGACTATTCAAGCTGTACCCGACCTCCTTGTCTTGCCATAGTAGCTGACATGTTGATAACATACAAGAAATTAGTTCCTGCTTCTAAAGTGAGATCCAGCTATTACATCAACCATATATGACTCCGTCGCCTCCTCTGACATCTTTGAAGCCTGTTTCATCCATTCCCGGGGATGTTTTTCACGAACTTTGTATGCAAAAATCCCAGAACTGACAACATCATGATGTTTGATTTCACGGACAGTGTGGACAAAGGCCTTTGTCAAGATTGAGGTTTTCTGTTAGGAGCAGCGATAAATTGGTCACGTAGCTTTCTACGTACCCCAGCTGTACATGATATTGTAAGTTGCCCACCATCGACACCGATATGGAGTTACTCACATCCGATCGCCTACTGTTTCTTATCCTTGCTGCTTTTGGCTTTACATATCGTTTTGAAATGTGCCTCTTGGGTCATATTTTCCGTGGCTACAATTGCAGCATCATGGTGGACTAACTGGTGTCTGTATTGCTGCTGTGTGTAACCAGGTGGTGCATTGTTTGAAGCGCCTGTTGTTCGGCTCCATTTGGTTCCAATTACACCTGGTTGATGTGTATCTGGAGCCATGACTTGCTGTTGTGGAAAGGTGAGGAAGATGATAATGAAAAGAAGTGGGAAGTCCTGACGATCATTTAGTTAGCTACAAGTCAAAATGGAATGAGTGACAGCCAACTTGCACATTCAATTCAAGGTGAAACCTACTGGGTATAGCTGCAGGGGATTACAACGGTCCCCAGATTTGTAGTAGGTCGGTCCGATGTTGTTTGTTTGTTTACTGGCATACATCGTGATGAACACCAGCTGAAATCTCATGTTTGATTGATATAAAAAGGAATTTCTTTGATGGAAAGGACGTCTGGTGATGTTTGTCTTAAGACATCCCTGGGATCTTATATGAATCACAAGCTAACCATCTAGTCATGATGTACAGTTAGCATGACTATTGCCAATGAAGTGCTGGTCAAAACACTGATTTTGCTTTGTTCAAATTGATCAAACCTACCAACCTTGACATAAAAGATGCAGCTTGTCTCCATGTGGTCCATATCTTGCAACATCCAATATCTCGCCCAACAACAAGGTCAACACAAGATGCAATGGTTAATGCTTCAAAAAAGAACCTTGCACCACTTCCAGTGGGCAAATATGGCAAATCGACGAAGCAATCCACATGACAACTTCATGAAGCAAATAAAGGCAAGAGTGGCTTTGAGGCAGAAAGGGTCCGAGCATTGGGAGCTTTGTGCAGCTTTCAATCTAAAAAGAAGCTTTTAGTGGAGAAAAGACAGGAAATGCACTTTTTAAGAAACGAAGAGAAAGAGAAATGGATCGAGGATTATGATAATAGAGAGACTGCGGTGGCAAGAAAGCGAGTTCAAGATGCAGAAACAGCCATTATGCAAGAGCAGCAACATATGAGAAATGTTGCAATCTCACGATCAACAACCACAAAGCCTGAAACAACATTTGAGGAGATGTTGAATGCTATCGGAGACAGTCCGAGTAATCTTGCATGTTCTGACCATGAGCAGGATGGGGAAGATGAGGATGATGAAGAAGATACAGAGCGTGGAAAGCTCAGCGAAGATAACGAATCTGGCCAGGTGATGAGCACAATCTCTAAAATGGTATAGCACCGCACAGAGTTTTCGGCAGAAGCAGATGAGGCTTGACAAACTGACGCGACCCGGCTGGGGGAACAAGGCAGACTACTTCGGTCAGAGAGATATGAAGTATGGGACAACTGAATTGAAGGCTCCTGCAGTTGTGAAGCCCCACACAGACACGACTGCAGCCACACCATCACCGACAACATTTGGAGAGCATATGCAGGCTATTGATATCGTCCCTGGACCATCACAGATGCCGCAAGTGACCTCTCGACCAGGAAGTAGTCAAATGAGGTTGGGTTCGGAGAAACCTCAGGCACACAGCCACATAGCACATCTCATGCCCGATGCAGTGCACGATTCGTCACAGATGGAGATTGCGAAGCTTGTTGAACCCATAAGCGTTTACCCCTGCATAGGGCATCCCTAGTTAAGGACCATATAGAAATCGGATTCGGATGAAGACATTGTGACGGCTCTTGTGTCACTGGAGGAATTGATACCCAAATAGGTATTTTTAATGACATATCTTGAGCAAAAGCAATTTGTGTACCTATCATGTTCCGTGTCAGCTTTTTCTGGATTTCAGTGACCAAAATGTGAGACAGGATTATTCGTCAGTGAGTGTGCAAGGGTTGTATGGGCTATTGGAATGTGCTAGACTCAAAACCAAGTTGATAGACAACGAATAAACATTATATGGTGTTGCCTGTAACTGGTGTTAGCAACAGGTTCGGGTAACCAGCCAGCGGTTTGGGTTTTGACCTGCAGTTTCATTTGGTTTGGTTCCAGACGCGGCCTAAAACCTGACCTGGTTTGTCCTGGCAGAGTTGTTACCCGGACCAGATATAAACCCACAGTTTTTTGGCCGGGTAGTACCCAGACTGTGGTTCCATCTTACGGTTCCAGCAATTTTCACTCCAATTAGGTATCTGAGATCTCAACGTATCATGACATGATGAATACATAGATTGTGCAGTTTTAGCCGCTCTTTCACCTCCCGCTTTCAGATTTGCGATCGGACCAATATTCATTGAATTGCTGTGAAATAACACAATATATTATGGGAAATTCGCGGGTTTTCGATAGTGACTCAACGAATATTTGTCCGATCTCAAATCTGACAGCGGGAGGTGAAAGAGCGGCTAAAACTGCACAATGTACATACTGATCATGTCATGGTACAATCAGAACTCAAATACTTAATTGGAGTCAAAATTGTGATCTTGAAATGCCGGGTTTTTGGTGGTAAAACCAGCCCATTTCCAAAGGTCCGGGTTTTTCGTGTGGTAAGACCTGTTGCCACGGTCCGGTTTCAGGTGGAATCAGACCCGGAACCGACCCGGCAATTTGGGCCTGTTGCTAACAATACCTGTAACGGTTAAAATATAAAGTAAAACCTAAATTTGAGATGAAATTTACTACCAAACGTAAATTCAGTGATGTCATACTACTCATAGTAGGAGCGGTCAATGCACATCTTCAACCTGGATAAATGACAGCCGGCAGGCTGCATTGATCCATGCAGCCAACAACAGAACTCTCCACTCAGATCTCCTGCACATCATTGAGATATTGAAAATTGCTTATCGTACGTCATGGACATCAAGGAGAATGAGCTGGATAAGGAATGGCGAGGACATCGGGCTATATATATCTAATACTAGTAGATGGATTTTCATGCCGCAAATTGCCGGCCGAAAGCACTGAAACACAATGGACCTACTTTATTCATCATTCAGATGATTTGTACAGTGGTCGCTCACAAACTGAAAGGTCTCATAGCTCTTGGATGCAAATGATAATTTGTAGAAACAGTATATTGGAAGCCAATAAAGACTGTATGCATTTTGTGTACAATTGTTGAGCACCCAATGACTGTTAGTATGTCATTAAGGTGAGCTCTATGGTGAGTGTGAACGGAGCATCAATGGTTTACAGTCTTACCCATTCAGCAATCAAAGTGCTGCATAGTCACATCCATCCAAAGCAGAAGTATTGGCCATCTTAATAGATACAAAGGCAAGCGACATGCTCCTTGCCCCATCATAGAAATGAGTGTCACCATAGTGTCAACGATTTGTGGTCTTGCATCTTGGATAATTATTGGGCTGTGCAACGGCATTTACGCATAATCAATGTATTGGCCGCCTTTATGCCCAAAAATGCTACTGACGATATCGCCACTACCTCCTAAAAATGAGCGTCAACAGTGTGTCATCGATTCTTGGTCTTGCATCCTGGACAATCTAAGGGCGATGGAACCGCGTTAACTCATAATCATCCTATTGGCCGCCCAAATGGGCAAAAATACCAGTGAGGATATCGCTACTACCTCCTAACAATACGCGTCAACGGAGCGTTAACAATTCTCAGTCTTACATTTTGCACAATCTAAGGGCTATAGAACTGTGGTAACCCATAATTATCCTATCGGCCAGCTTTATGTGCAAATTCCTATTAATGATATCATGCCAGCATCCTAAAAATGAGCGTTAACGGAGCGGCAACCCTTTTGGGTTTTGCATCCTGGATAATCCAACGGCTATGCAGGGGTGTTATCCCTTAATCATAGTATTGGCCGCCTTTATAGGCAAAAATAGTACGGACGATATCGCTACTATCTTCTAAAATTGTGCGTCAACGGAGTGTGAACGATTTTTGGTCTTGTATCTTGGATACTCTAAGGGCTGTGGAACAACGTTAACCCATAAGCACTCTATCAGCCGCCTTGGTGGGCAAAACTGCTACGAAAGATATTGCTACTACTTGCTAAAAATGAATGTCAAAAGAGTGTCAATGATTTTTGGTGTTCCATCCTGGATAATCAAAGTGATATTCAATGGCGTTAACCCATAATCGAACTATCGGCCACCTTTATGGGAAAAAATGCTATCCACAATATCACAACCACCTCCTGAAAATGAGCGCAAATCGAGCATCAACAGTTTTTGTGGGGGCTCAGTAAGCTGTACAGCAACATACTGCACTGCGTTGTACCGGAATCAAGTTATTAGCCATCAGTTATCTGTATATGTCCCAATATTCAACTTCACAAATATGCATGCCATGTCTCACAGGTCTGACTTTTGTCTTGCTTGTAGCTCTAAAGTCATTATGTAGGAACCAGCATTTTACTTGACTGTAACGTTACGTCTGACAGCCACTCAAGTCGAATGATCCAGCTTTCAAATTCCTACCACAATGTCAGATTCACAATGTTTGAATTCCTCGTTGCTAGAGATTATGTCATCTTCCAAAAATGAACTGTCTTTATTCAAAATTTGATCAAACTGACTTTGCAAATCATATTTGATGCTTCGTGGGCTTCTATGAATATTGGCTCGAAGTGTTCTCTTGCTTGGAATAGTTTGAAACATCCGCCTTCTTGGTGATTCTATTTACACAGCAGAATTGAGGAGACCAGCAGCCCTGGCATCATATGTATCCTTTGTCCACAAGTTCTTCGCCAGCCATCAGACCATGGGACCAGCTCAATGCGGAAACACTTACTGGCAAAAGCGCACATCACAAGGGTAAACAAATTAACGGAGTCGGAAGTTACCGTATCGACTAGTTCGACGGTCGATGACACAGCTTTACCACTACTGCAGAGTTGTGTTAGCAACGGTTCCGGACCGCCATCTTCGGTCCGGGTCCGGGTTGCAACCAAACTGTTGCAAAATTGGTGGTCCGGGTGATCAACAAACCAGAACCGTCAATTTGGATACGGTTCTATGATAAACTCCAAACCATCCGAATGGGGTGGGTTATCAGCGGGTCGGCCAGTGAGTCTATCTATAGCTTCATTTAAAGCTCTTGATTTGGCAGTTTGGTAACGCTATCTTATCAAAATCGCGTTTTCAACAACCAATAATACGTTTTCGGATGTTTGGCAGTTTACAATATTGATCAATTTGGAATCCGTGTTTTACATTCAATAGATTAGATATTTGAATATCAAGGTGGTCAATAAAACCGTTATGTACGGGAAGATCTGCACGATGCCTTGATTACGAATTATGCAAGACCTAACACTGTGGATCCTCAGTTGACGCTAATTTTTAGAATGCGGCAGAGAGCATGTCGCTGTTGTTTTTGCCCTCAAAGGCAACCAATATTTCATAAATGGATATCTGCAACCTATCGGAATATAAATTACCCAAGATGCAACGCTAAAAATTGTTGACGCTCCATTGACGCTCATTCTCCGAATGGGGCGAAGACAATGTCGCTATTTGTTTTGCTTATAAAAGCTGCCAATACGTTGGTTATGCATATTATCCACCAGATAACTATTCATTGACCGTACTTACAAGACCACAAATCGTTGACGCTCCATTAACGCGTATTCTTAGAATGGAGCCGTGACCGTGTTGCTGTCTCTTTTGCCTATATTAGCTACCAGTATGCTGGTTATGCATAACAGTGACCATATCACTGTTCAATGACTGTACTTTCAAGACCACAAATTATTGACTCTCCATTGACGCTCATTCTCAGAATGGGGCGGTTACCGTGTTGCTGTCTCGTTTGCCTTCATAAGCTGCCAATCCGTTGTTTATGCATAACAGCGACCAGATCACCGTTTAATTACCATATTTATATGACCACAAATCGTTTACACTCCGTTGACGCTCCTTTTGATCCATTGTCAATTCAAAATCTGCTGCCATATATAATAGTTTTCATCATGATTTGAGCTTATTGGTTGTCTTTCTGACAAATTGAGACTCTGCCCTTTGGCAAAGCCGAGCGCAGTAACATTCTTGCACTGTTCGCTCTCCCATGACTAAAATTTATATATCTTGCCAAAACATTCATTGCGCCAGCTATACATCTATTGATCTACCGTTATTCACAAACAACTGCTCACCATTCGGCCATAATATATCTCCAACCAACAGTCTCGGTCAAGCTACATAAAGAAGCTGGTGAAACATTGACCCATTCTGTCCTACATTTTCTTCACTCCCTTATTCCTCCTTGTTTCTATTGCATTAACCATCACCAAGACCTTTTCGGCCTGTCTATTTGACTTTCGTGTTGGCCGAATCACTCTGGCCACATTTGGGGCGGCAGTCACATCCCTCTGCTCTGGGCAATCCAGATCCTTGATGCCATTGCCTTGCTCAACATCAGATTCAACATCTGCCACGCAATCGTCTTCGCTGTTAATTCGATTATCCAAGTTGCAATTGTAGTCTAGCCAATATTCGGTATCCGAAATGCTTTCAGGTACGCTGTCCTCATCACTTTCGACTGGATGACGGTTGGTTATTCGGATTCAGCGGACATTCAATATTTGAGTTTGTCCTCCAGGGAGGTCCTTTGCAGACAAAGCAGGTGGCAAAGGTGATCTTTCTGAGAGTTTGAATGCAGCTGCACCATCATGTTAAAAGAGTGACCAGGATACTTTGACGATCTCTTCCATGTCCAAAATGTATCTTACAGCTTTCATCTGCTTGTTTTGAGCGCGAGATTCCTTCTGTGTAGCAGGTAGGTTTTGGCTGCCCTGCCACATCTCCAAACAGTCATAGACCTTGGCTATTCTGTACAATTCCCTTTCCTCGACCTCCTTGTTATTTTCCGATTTGTTTTCTGTGTTTGTCATATAGAATGCTGGGTCATCGGCTGCCAAAATTCCGGTATTGGCTCAAGTAAACTGCCTTACAATGACTTTTTTGCCAAGGGTCTCGGCTGTGGTTTTTGACTGCCTCCAGCTGATAACATCTCGTCCAAGGGAAAAACAGGACTCCACTCCGACACCATGTGGTATGATAGAGAATATGTCACGTGCCACATTAGAGAGATTAGCATACTTTGAGTGTGTTTCCTCTTGCTCGTGCCACCAGTCAGTTATATGCAGTATCCAAAATGCACAGCAAATCTCCATTGGGTCGGAGTGGTAATCATTGAGATTTGGATGATTTTGCCCCAAGTTCAATGGTACTTCAGGCAGTAAATTCAAATGGAGCCTGGCGGTGGACAATAAGAGTGCTGTGCAATCACTTTGTCCGGGTGTCATTCCAGCCACATAGGTAGGCATCAAGTATTCTTCATGATCGCTGGAGAAATCATATGGATCAAAGGATGATTGACTGGATCCTGAAGACATTTCAGAGGGGACGAGATTGCTGCTCAGTTTGTTTTCGGATTCATGTACTAGCACTCGTCGATGTTTGGCACAGTATTCAATCTCAACGTACGTCAGAATGGTCTGCTTGTATTGCATAGAATAGGATGTCTCATCCTCAGGATTAATATCTATTCCCTTGTCCCACTTCCGAAATGATTGCAACTTCAGGAAAGGATCAAGGATCTGTGCACAAAGGAAAAGCATACCCGTCGTTTGAGTCACTTCAGCATAATATTTGAACAGCTTCTGTCCAGCTAACTTTATGGCAAAGAAAAAGTCCTGCTTCCATCGAGTCTTCTTCATGGCCAAAGCTGGCATAACGCCATCCATATATTCGAACGTGTCATTGAATACTGTGATAATGTGAGGCAATGTAACTGTATGCCTCGTTGACCTCCACAGTGTCCAATATCAGAATGGCCACAAAACTTCCATGATGTACTTGACACCGGTCTATTCATGAGCAGCAACTCTGGTTTCCATCTGAAACACCCAGGTGTTCCAGACGGCTCTGACGGCCCTGACTGAACCTCGTACCCTCTGACGGAGAATCAGATGTGATCCGTCGCCCAAGCGACAGGTCGCGTTGCATACCTCCCTTGCTGTGGCTATTAGACCATACCTCTCATTTTTGCGACCGGTCGCGTCATATATTACTCTCGCTGCTCCGGCGTCAGGCTTACTTTACTTTGCGTCCGGAAAGTGCTGACATATACGCACCATCAGAACGAGACGTCTGTTACACTCTTCGCAGGGGTTGCAGTTATGCAGTAGCCGTTTACACAACGCCTGGTGATGTTTATGCCTTTCTTCAGCCGTAGCCACCTGCCGCACTCTCATTTATGTTTAGCTTTGAGATGTTGTCACTTATTGCAATACAGTCTTCGCTTCGGATACATCGCTTCCCGTTGCATTTGCTTTGCCATTATCGTATTTTACATGTCTGAAATATACTGTCCAATCTTCACACTCTCTAGTACTATGCCCTCAGTCCTCCACATTCTGCGTTGATCCATCATCGGTTTGCAATGCTTCTTCCTCCGCATCCGCATCCACATCGTCGCACTCATACCCGTCAACATCACCTACTATGCCCTCAGTCCTCCACATTCTGCGTTGATCCTTCAACGGCTTGCGATGCTTCTTCCTCCTCATCCGCATCCGCATCCAGATCGTCGCCATTCTCGCCCTCATACCCTTCGCCATCACTGGTTCCCAGGTCAAACGTCTCGAGTTCAGTCGCAGGCCGGAGTCACCGGCTGGCGGTGGGCATGGCATCGCGCTCGTCGCTATTGTCACCTTCGTCTTCGAAATCCACGCTGCCCCCTGCCATCCCAAAATGCAGTTCGTCATCCGTGCAATTGTTGTCTATCGGGATGTTTGGGTCAGTGCTTCCAATCTCAGGCTCCTCAAGCGACACTTTGGAGGTAAAATAGTCTTGAAGAATAGCATTGTCAACACTCGCTGCTTCCGTGCTGATGACCACGGCAGGCGTTGGATTCTCCGCCTGTTGTATCTGACACTTGACTGTAGCAAGAGTGTTGTTATACACCCTCTGTTGGTAGCTCTCCAGTAGTGTGTTCCAGGTATTCATCAAGAATGTATACGTGTCTGCAACGCCAGGCGAGGTTACGAACTTGGGACCCGTTGCAGCGCAGCAGGATGCGTTCTAACCACCGTCATTCTTATGATTGAAGTAGTTCGAGCGATCAGGTCTGTCCGCTTTCAACTTTGACTTGGTAGCTTTCGGATGAACACCTTTGTTCTTTTGCCACTCCAAGAGAGCATGGCGCGACGCAGTGCAGGTAAACATGATCAGTGGCAAGGGTATATGACCGTCCTTGTCGTTAATCATGGAATTATAAAATCCTTCAGCATACTTACCGTGGTTATTCGCCCGATGATAAAATTTGATGTAGACAAACAGTGGGATTGCTTCCGACAGAAAGTAAAGTGGACGCTGGCCATTCGTTAGCAGCTTTCGACTCTCTCTGCGTTGGATTTGGGCTGCGTACACCACCTTCCACACGCTCTGCTACCGGAAAAAGATACTTATTGTCTGCCAGAAGGGAATCAATGAATTCCAAACGCTCTGCAGCTGATTCAAAGTGGTGGAGATCACAAAGCTCTGCTATGTTGTCCATTGCTGATTGAATGAAATCGGATTTAACCATATCGACTTGTGTGCGAACCTGGTACCGGTTTGAGCATGTAATATCCAACGTGGGCTGTTACTTCAGCATACCTCTTTCAAGATCTCCTTTGTGCGCCCCTCAAATGCTATGGACCAAATGTTGTTTTGCTGCATTGCGGTGTTCCAGTACGTCTCTATTATCTGCCAGTGTTAGGCTTCAGCTAATGCTTTCAAAACGCGTCGCGTTGCAAAACTTACGGTCTACAAGTCTCTTGCACTCATAAACGGCCGTCTGTTCCATATGTAGAGCTCCAGGAGTCTGCCCGTTGCAAACACAAGACGCATCATGTCTGAGTGATCAAATCGATGGATGCTGCAACTGCTGGAGACCATGGATCGAGGTGTAGACACAGCCTGCGGTTGCAATTTCCACTGCCTCTGTCTCTGATTCCTTTCAGTAGCTCGCATTCACAGTGGATTTGTAATGATCGCGCGGGCTTCTGGATTAGGGATGTGGGTAGGAAGGTTTTCAAGACCGCTGAGAGGAGTGGGAGTGCTAGCAATGCCGGATGCAGGGCTGGATACAACGCGATGCTTTGAGTCTGTCAGTGTGATTCCGCTGGGTGCTGCTCTGTTACGACTGCTTGTACCCGGCCTGGCGGTTGGAGTAATTATTCACCGTCGCTGTGTAGTGGACTGGGTGGAAGTCACGCGTTGAGTGATATCTGCAACACGAGAATTGTTCAGCAAAGATAATGGGGTGGAGTTCTGACCTTTGATTGTAGCGGCTACGGAACTCCCTTCTTGAGAGGAATCCCTCTCGCCAGCCAGTATGGAAACGCGTCTCTTAGCAGGGGGAATTTGAGAATTCCCCGAAGGCCCACGCTTTTGTTGATTCTGACTATTAGGAAGACTTCGAACATTTCGTACGACTGGAGATGTGACTGGGTGAGGGCGTTGGGAAGGCATCATCCGATATGGATGTTCGATGTTATGACTGTAGGAATAAATTCCTCTGCATGCATATGCAATGGCAGGCGTGGTAGACTCCTATTTGGGCGACCCTGGGGGGATTTGACAAAAACGGGAGACGCAGTGTTGACCGCACTAGATTCTAAACCCTGATAATACTCGGGGCCGAGATCCCTTCAGAAGCATTCAATTATGGGGTTAGCTGCCATCAGATTAAACTCAGATTAAACTCGGCATTGATATTCACTGTTACAGCAACGTCTGAAGGTCTATTGGCACTGCTTGAAGGGTGTTATGCCTTCTTGACGTGATTATCATCGTATTGCACTCGTTCTTGGCCCAATACTTCGAACCATCAATTGTGTATATCTTCAGCGTCCCTGTGGAAATCCCCCTTTGGCATAGCTAAAAGCATCGCAAAGCAAACAATGACGTACTCTCTATCCTATGACATCAGTTGCGTCTGCTTTTTCCACCGCTAGGCGTTTGTAGCCATGTTGGATGGTTGCACAGTTGGGACAACGTGAGAACTGCTCAGTTTTCTCCGAGATGCACGAGGTCTGAGCGGTAGAAGTGGTATGAGATGCCAAAGCAACGCCGGGAGTTGCAAACTGTCCTCACCGTGAGTACTAAATCTCGTCTCGAGGCTTGTCGTTCATGAGGTGCCTGGTGGTGCAGCAAGATGAAGGCTGCGCCGTTTTGTGTTCGTTAACCAACAAAACTCATAAGTTGAACCTTGAACCAAGAAATCGCCAGAACTCGAGTATATATATCACTCCTTCCCGCCTATAGCTCCATTATCTTTTCCTCCCGTATTGAACACACCGGCAGCATCCCGAACTATCTCGACATCACATGACTTGCCCAAAATAACGCCTCTCATTCCAAAACACACCTGATAACCTACTCAACATTGTATGTTCACTCTAGGCTTGCTTTCAGTATGTTCAACTGTATCATAATGCTAACGCCTCGGATGTAGATTCATTTTCAACTCGCAGCGATGGCACCAAAGGGCAGCCGCAAAGAAAAGGGGAAGGCAACTGCTAGGGCAAAAATGCCGACATCGGTTATAAATCGACGCCTGTCGTTGTATCGTGACCATATAAAGGGATTCATCTCGGAACACATCTGTGGACTCATACGGATATACAATGTTTGTGGCGTCAAGAATGAGAGAGCCTGGGACCTCTTTTAAAATATAATCTTTCTTGATCCAGTCACAACTTGCTACTTTTCACAATTCCAGCTGATGTGGCCGCACCGCAGGAGCAGGTGTTCACCTTTTCGGGAGTGGTGGGCAGCCTTCGGCTCATATGTGTAGCAAATATTTGACAAAACCCGTGACCAAATGAACAATTGGAGGTGGGATAACTCCCGTGCCTTCGGGGATCCAGTCGATCGCTCCAATCCGCAGACAACCAGCTCGGGAAAGGATAAACGCAGCGGTGAGCATTTCTGTTGGTATGGTAGTGATGATCTTAGGGCAAAGATTGAGACGCCAAGCTGCCGGCAGTACAAGCGAGGCGATTTCCTGGCCTTTAGACCACTGTATTGGGATGAGATAATCGAGGAGGATGATGATGATGATGAAAACTAGGCGGATCCCGGAGCGCCGAGCAGTGGACGGAGCCGTCCTAGCGATGACAATGACAATGACGACGGCCACGGTCAGGAGGACACGCAGGGTGGTAAGAAAGGGACCAGGAAAGGGAAGGGAACAAAGGATGGGAAGGGGAAAGGGAAGGGGAAGGGGAAGGGAAATGGTAAAGGGAAATGTATTGATAAACTGTATAAGGTAGACTCGGACACAGAGGGCCAACTAGAGCGGGTATATTTAGAGTCGGAAGCATCGCCTGCCGTGTAAATTTCCTCAGATGATGATACCAACTCTACCGAGTCGGACGCCGAATATGACTCAGAACTTGATCCTGATGTGGATATACGCATGGAGGATGATGTGGACGCACAGGACGGCGTTGATTTAGATGGCGATGTGGATATGGCAACGGACAGTGACGATGAAGATGAGGAAGATGAAGAGGAGGAAGATGAAAAGAAGGAAGATGAGGAGGAGGATGTGATGGTGGATGAGGATGAGGAGGAGGATAAGGATGAGGATGATGGCAAAGAACCTCGGACGATTGGCCAGGGAGAGATCGTAAATACATCGGCTGATGATGTAGATACCATGGTAAACGATCTGTCAATCGTGCTACCTGAGCAAGGCCAGGAGATACGCGGGCATACCCCACGGCCGCAACGTCCGGCGCCTGCCCCACGTCCACAAACCCCGGACCCTCGCCCATGAACACGAACTCCGGAGACTCATCCGCTCAGCGAGCTGAAGCATTTGGGGCTTGTGACGCCGCAAAAACCTCGCCCGGCGGTGCCAACTCTTCGTGAAGCTGAGGCAGCCGGAAACACCTTGGATGTGGATGTGGATCAGAAGCTGCTGATTGAATCGGCAGGTGGCGACAGTCTCCCCGATGTCCCTCTCCCTGATGTCTCTCTCCCCGATGTCCCTCTCCGTGAGGCACGCCCAAATGTCTCGATAGGCGAGGAGTGAACCAGTCGTCGCATTGCAGAGGAGACTATGGTTTTCGCGTTCGGGTTAGGGTCGGCTTCGTATCTTGTTTGTTTCCTTTGTTCTAATCTATTTAGCTCAGGCATTGATTATTACCCGCGTTGTGAGGTGTTTGAATCGCTCAAGGTTTATCTTATTTGTAGGTTTTGTATTGGTTTTATTTTATTGGTTTTATTTTATTCATAGTATTATGGGACATCGCGCATGCAGTGTTTTTGCAACTCCTTGCATGTAAGGAACCTCCTTGTGATGGTGTTGAGGCTCAATAAATCTCTCAAGTATTGTGAGCTTATACCCACACCAGACTGCTCAGGCCCAGCTCCAACTTTCGTCCCTTTCTACAGTGAATACTCCACTCCTCGCGTGTCGTCGACGATGTCAGAGAAGACCTCTTTCTGTTGCCCGTAATTTTCATGCCGAAAGAAGTTCACCTCAGACAGCTGGCGACTTAAACATATCAAATTACACCATCCTGAACACCTTCAGAAGAATCTGATTGTTCCCAGCGCGCCCCGACTTATTGAACCCGCTCAGCGTCATGAATTCAACGCTAACAACGACTCTGTCGAAGACTTGAACGCGTTTCCCTACCTGAAACACATTGAAATCATCGCCGACACGGGGTCTCAACCACCGCCACCTCTGCCGCAGACAGACATATACCCCGGCGCCGGAGTTTCGCTGATCGATTACATTGCTGAGCCATTGGAATGCGATGCTCAGGGCTGCCTTGAGAGAAACCTACAAAACAATCCCTACTACCCGTTTGCAGCGCGTGAAGAGTACAAATATATCCAGTGTGGAATTGAAAAGAAGGGCATGAATACGTACTATGACAACATGCTGAAGGAAGAAAACACTGCTCTGCGTATCCGAAGCTTCAAAAACGGGGATGGCGTCCAGAAGCTCATGGCTAGCATGCCAGATGATCAGGGTCTCGGTGAGTGGGAACTACACACTCTCGAGGATACGAGATGGAATGACAATCAACAACGGCCTATCAAATACTGGAGTCGAGACATCATCAACAGCATGAGATGGTTGATGCAGCAGCCAGCCTACGCCGAGAATCTCATTTTCCCCCCTCAGCGGTGCATTAACAGTTATACACCTCCGAAATGCCTTTATACCGAAATGCACACTGCGGACTGGTGGTGGGAGACACAGGTAAGGAGAGATACTCGAGGATAATAACGTGCTAATCGACGTTTTGTCAATGCTCAGAGTGGGGGATACACTGGTGCCCTTGATCTTCATGTCCGACAGAAGATATCTCTCGAATTTTGCTGGCGATAAGACAGAGTGGACTGAATATATGACCATTGGCACTCTATCTTCGAAGATCCGCCAGATGCCCTCAACGCACAGCATCGTAATGGTCTCTATCCTACCGATTCCAATTAAGAACCGCAATATTCCTCAGAAGCGGCTGGATGAGCAGCGGCAAACAAACCGAGAGGTGATGAACGAAGTACTCCGGCGGCTACTCCATCTACTCACCTTTAAACAAAATCCCACCACCGGGAGCGGGTATTACAACGTTCTCTGTGCAGATGGCAACTTCAGGCATTGCAAACCAGTTTTAGCAGCATGGCTTGCAGATTGTCCAGAGTATAGCGACTTACATCATCTCAAGTGGCTTGTCTGTTTTTGGTGCGAGTGTCCAAAGAACAAACTTGGAGATTATGTGCATCCTGACAAGGAACACCCCCGGCGGAATCACAACCTATATAGAACGCTCAGCAATGCTAACACCAAGGCAGCCAATGCTGAACGATCGTCGGGCCATGTCCACCGAGGATGCAACGTGATTCGACATGTTCCCTGTATTGTGAGCAATCTCCCTAAGCCCGACCTCCTCCATACAACGCAGATTGGCATGCTTGACCACCTCCAGAAGTGGATTTTCCACTTCATGAAGACGCACGCACGGCTCGACAAGTACAATGCAATCTGGTTATACGTGCCTGCTTACCACACCCTCACACCAAAAAATAAGTCATATGAGGAAGTTTCTCAATGGAATGGGAAGGAGATGAAGGAAATGAGCCGGTACCTGCTTGGAGTTGTAACCCAGTCTCTACGAGGTGGAAACCCCGCTCACTGTCCCATATTCAATCGCGCAATTGAGTGCACACCGGCATTGTTAGAATTCTATATGTATGCTCGATATGAATCTCACGATGATGCAACATTGAGCTACATGGAGGAAGCCTTGCATCGTTTTAACACCTTCCAAGATGTGTTCTTACTCGGGCGAGTCGGCAAAAAGGCGAAGGCCAAAGCCAATACCCTGAGAACGGAACTCGTGAAGAAGCGAAAGGTAGACGGGGAAACAGATGCTGAAACTTGAATGGTGTCCAAGAAGGGGGGCGAAATGAACGCCTGGCGGGAATATTTTAGGCACGAGATAGATATTTCGAAGGAGTTAGATGCCGACTTCAACTTTCCGAAGATACACTTGATGTCTCATTGGGCCGAACAGGTTCGTCGATACAGAGCCTTGCAACAGCATTCTGCCGAGAAACATGAACAAGAACATAAAATGAACCTCAAGGACGTTTGGAACGCCTCCAATCATTGTCTCAATCACCTGCCACAAGTAATCACCTTTCAGCGTCGCATCCTCTGCTTCGGAATGTGAGGGCTCAATCTCGAAGCCCTCGCTCAGCGTTGGGAGAACAGCGCTGCCACCTGCATAGTCCTCTCTTCCGGTGCTGATCTGGCTGCCCTGCTGAGCCCCCAGTCTTATGCGAAGCCCGAATTCATGGGACCCCAAAACCGCCGTGATGGAAAGCATCCTGACGCTATGATCAAAGACTTCAGAGCATTACTCGACAATATGCAAGACGCAACGCACCGCGCGGCAATATACAACGGCATGCGGGAGTTTATAAAGCATAAGAGTTGTAACAAGACGTATATATCGGATGAACAACTGCATGCAATTGAGCTCTGTATTTACCATGGTATTAAGGTTCAAGTTGCGGGTTTAGAAGGTGAACGCATATCTCAGATGTGTCGATGCACAGGAAGCCAGAGCTGGCATGGAGGGGACTGATGGAACGACTGGGTCTGGGTAAAGCAACGCCCGGGGAGGTGTCATGGCGTGCTGAATGGGCGTCTCCCGTGGCAACTGCAATGACTATTGAAAATCAAGCTCCAAAACCAGAATGGAGCTTTCGTTGAGTACTGGTTAGCCCTGGCGCTCACCACAATACCGGAAAACTCGGGTACCTTGGATCCTGTCTCAAAATTTGTACAAGTGAGAAAAGCACCGGCAGCCATTGCTTTGCAAGTTTTCAGTGTGGGAAACATCATTGGTTGCGCGCATGTAATTCCAGAGATAGCTACTAGTAGTAAGACAGGAGACGGACTGAACAAGCGATGGAATGTCAATAGCCACATAGATTTGGTGACTTGGAATGATGTGTATAATTAGTAAAGAGAGAATTGCATTTTGCGCACAGGTAGAAGGATTGCGAGGGGAGATTTTCGCAGGGTCACCCATCGCATTGCAATCCCATATAATTAGTAAAGAGAGAATTGCATTTGTCGCGCAGGTAGAAGGAATGCGAGGAGAGATTTTCGCAGCATCACACATCGCATTGCAATCCCGATTCAAGAATGTACCTAATGAACATATTCCGACAAATGGTTATAGTTGGCCACAACGCGAAAGCGTTCGTTTAAAATAGAAGACCGACAGACCGAGAAGAAACGGTGAAACAGCGATCGGAGGGCGATATGCAATGCGACGCGTGGTATCGAGGCTGGGCACAGAGTAATCTGCCACCGTGGTGTCTCTGATGGCTCTGATGGAGCGCGCCCACTCTGACGGAGCCATTCCGCCCGGATGGAAATATTTTTTCCTGATGATTAACCTGTGTTGTGTAGAGTGGCCGGTAATCCCCGTATTTTGGATTTTGGAGCGACTTGCAGGTGAATTCCTGTAATAGGTAGACGCCCTCAAGCAACGCTAGTGTCGAGCTCCAATGAGTCTTTACATCCATAATCAGTAGTACCGTGATGCGTACTTGGGCTTTTTTACAGTCAATGAAGTTGGTTCGACGACTCGGTGTCAGCAGAATCAATACAGCAAGCATTTTCTGCTATATTAAGGTCTGTTTGAGGACATTCAAAGTATGTTGAAATATGTACTTTCTCAATTATCGGTGCAAAACCTGGTCTCATGGCCGATACCTTATTGATTCTAGCATTACCCTCATTTCGAAGTCTTTGTATATTTCCAATGTCTATGCTTCCATTCTCTTCAAATTGCTGATCGTGCTCATGGGCTTCCTAAGACTTAGTGCGGCCTTTTACACCCGGACTTTTCATGAATGCACCTAAAGCTAGATGTATGACGTGCACCATGCATGGTATGTGGTTCCTCAATGCACGAGACTCGATTCCAGAGGCCTCAAATGTTGATTGCAGCTTGCATCTCATCGATTAATTTGAGGAAGCATTATCTGTCGTAATCCCAAGCAAACGGCCATCGGTAAGTTCAAAACTATCAATCACCTCCTACAAATGTATGGCTAGCCATGCTCCACTGTGTTGGTCCTTGACCTATCATCTGTAATTAGCTTTGAAAAGCGGAAAGGAATATGCGATCAACCGCATCGAAAGCGAGTTGTACTTTGCACAATGCCCAATTTCAATCCATATAGTAAGCAATGGCCGACCTTATGGCGAGTTTGTTTGTGGATGTCCATCCTTTCAAAGCTAAACTCACTTTATTTCGTGATGGCAATTGCATCCTAATTACATCTACAGTCAGTGCATATTCAATACAGCAAATGTTCATAAGGGTTGTGGCAAAAGGCAGCACTAGGTCACTTGGTAATGCTTTATATGACCATCATAGCTCGAGATTTGAAACTGCGTTGCATGGAATATGCACCAAAACCAATCCTAACCTGAGTTAGCGATTCAACATGTCTTGCTGAAATTCGGATGTTTCAAACTTCTTACCTGCCGGTTTAGAGCGTTCTGTCCATTATTTCGGTCAGTATGGATCAACCTGGATGTCAAATATGAACTTCCTCTGCAAACTTACTATTGTAATTCCTCGACTGCCTTGCCTCTTTAGGGTGACCAAAGCTGTTTCATCGACCGTTGAACTAGTCAATGTAGTAACTCCGGACTCTGTTAATTTGTTTAACTTCGCCATGTGAGCTCTTACCAGCAAGTGTTTCCCCATTGAGCTGGTCCCATGTTTGGATGGATGGTGAATAACTTAATCAGAAACGATACATATCATTCCAGGGCTGCCAGTCTCCTCAATTCCGCAGTGCAATATAAATCACCATAATGATGCATGTCTAGAATAATTCCAAGCAATAGGACGTTTCGAGCCTACATTCATTGAAGCCTACCAATCATCCAGGACAATTTGTAAAGTAAGTTCACTCAAATCACAAATGAAGACGCATTTATTTTTGGAAGAGATCATAACCTGTAGCATTGAGCTATTTACAGTTTTTGAATCTGACATGGCGGTAGAAATAAGAACTATTGGTAAGCCTACTCGAGTGAATGCCGAAACAAACATTATAGTACAGCAGAATGCAGCTTCTTAAATATTGACTGTAGAGCTACAAGCAAAAAAATAAGATCTGTGAGACGTTGCATGCAGATTTATGAAGTTGTATACAAGGACATATTGAAATGACTGACCGTGTAAAACTCAATTTAGGAACAGTGCAATGCACTTCATTGCTGTGTAGCTTACTGAGCCTCCACAAAAATTGGTCACGCTCTGTGGGCGCTCAATTGTAGGAGGTAGACGCGATATTGTCACTAGTATTTTTGCCGATAAAGGCTGCCGATAGGTTGATTGTGGGTCAGCTGCATTTCATTGCCCTTTGATTATCCAACATGCAATAGCAACAATTGTTGATGCTCCGTTGATGCTCCATTGACGCTCATAGTACAAGATAGTTATGACATTGGTGCAACCATTTTTGCCTTGAATGGCGTCCGATAGTTCAGTTGTGGAACTATGTGGTTGCACAGCCCGTTGATTATCGAAGATGCACAGGGTGAAAGTGTTGACGCCCGGTTGACTCTCATTTTTAGCGCATAGTCACGATGTTGTCGATAGCATTTTTGCAAAGAACAGGCGGCCATTGCTTAAATATGGATTCATATCATCACACAGCCCCTTGATTATCCAAGATGCAATGCCTAAAATCGTTGACACTCCGTTGATGCTCATATTTACGACATAGCAGCGATGTTGTCACGACCATTTTTGCCTAGAAAAGCGGCCGATAGTGCCATTATGGGTCGATGTTGCTGTAGAGCCCATGGATTTTGTGAGATGCAAGGCCAAAAGTTGTTGACACTCCATTGACAACTAATTTTTAGGACATAGTAAGCATGTTGCAGCGACCATTGTTGCCTAGAAAGGCGGCCGATAGTTCCATTATGAGTTAATGTTGCCGTGCAGCCATTTGGATTTTCCAAGATGCAAGGCCAATAATCATTGACGCTCCATTGACGCTCATTTTTAGAATAGGGCAACGAGCCTGTCGTTTGCCTTTTTTGCTCTAATGCCAACCAATACATAAACAATGTGACAATACAGCACTTTGGTTGCATAGTGTGTAAGACTAAAAATTGTTGACGCTCTGTTGACACTCAGATTAATCACCACCAAAGAGCCTTCCTATACCCAGTAATTGTATGTAATGAATCGTATACTCATTATTGACATTCAACATTGTGTTTCCGAGTATTATCATTTGCATTCAGGAGCTTTGTTACCTCTCAATTTCTGATCAACCTCTATCCACATTATCTGAGCGAGAAATCACGTGGCCCTATAGCATTCCTGCGCTTTCAGCCATTAATTTACAGCATGTAGATCATTTCAATAGTTTTTGGTAAATATAGCTAGACTTCCTCACCTGTCCTCATGCACCTCCTTCTCCTCAATTTCCATGACTTACCTTAATTAATTTCAATTATCTCCACCATGTGCACCAGGTCAGTGCAGAGAGATATGTAGTTGGATGCATGGATCAATGCAACATAACAGTCGTCATTCAGACAGATTCGTATTGAGTACAGTCCACTCCTCCTACAACTTGTATGACATTACTCGATTAAATTTTGTTTGTATATTTCGTCACTAATTAATATGTTGCTTTTTCACGTCAGAGTAATCTGTAAACAGAAATCGAACATTTTGGCAGTCTCACTGCGTGATATAGATTCTGAAACTTACTGATGGTGCGTTTCACCATGGCTCATGCACAGACGAATTATCATGTCTTACAATATGGTCACTGAAATCAAGTAATACCTGACACATAGCAAAATTGGTATACATATTTCTGTTCATCGAGATATGACGTTAACAATACTGATTTGCATCTCTACTTCTCTGCAGACGCAGCAGCCATCACCATCTCTTCGTCGGAATCCGATTTCTATATGGTGATTAGCTGGGGAGGCTGTCTGCACAGGTGAAAGCTTACCAGTTCAACAGGCTTCGCATTCTGAATGAGTGATCAATTGGGCATCCCAGCTGGCGCAAAACCAGATATAATTGTGTTCGACTGCAGGTTCCCACAGCATAGCCTAATATAACTACTTCCTGGTCAAGAAGTCCCTTGCGGCGTTTGCGATATTCCGGGCACAATGTCAAGACACTCCATAAGCTCTTCAATCATTGTCAGTGCAGGTGCTGCTGCATCATCATATGTCTGCTGTTGAACAACTGCCGAAACCTTTAATTCTGGGGTGCCTAGTGTTAGCAACGGTTCCAGGTTACCCAGCTTCGGTCCAGGTTGGAACCGACCCGAAGGCCCCTCTCCGGGTCAGGAACTGCCAAGCAACCCGACCTGGCTGACTAGGGCCAGGTTGTTACCCAGACCGGACATAAAGACACGGTTTTTTGGCCAGGTTGTACCTGGACCGCAGTTCCATATGGCGGTTCCTGCAACTTTGGCTCTAATTCAGTATATGAGTTGTGATTGTATTGTAACATGATCAATACGTACATTGTACAGAATTAACCGCTCTTTCACCTTCCGAAGTTCAGATTGCCGATGCGACGAATAGTCATGGAGTGCCTTTGACAAAACGCACAATTATAGGCGAAATTCACGGGTTTTTGATAGTGACTAAACGAATATTGGTCAGATCGCAAATCTGAATGTGGAAGGTGAAAGAGCGGCTAATTCTTCACAATGTACTTATCAATCCTGTCACGATACGATCAGGACTTAGATCCCGAATTGGAGGCAACGTTGTAAGGTTGAAATGCCGGGTTTTGGGTGGTAAAACCGGCCCAATTACAACATTTCTGGTTATTGTGTGGTAAGACCTGTTGCAACGGTTCGGTTCCGGTTCCAACCCTAACCAGGAACCATACTAGCTGGTTGGAACCATTGCTAACACTAGTTGTGCTGTACTTCTGAACTCTTTCGCAGAAGTAATTGACTGCGTCACCCCATCCCAGTTGTGTCAATTTGTTAAGCTTCATCTGTTTCTGAAGAAACCTCTCCATGTACTGCTGCAATGTGTAGGTGATTGTGCCCATCACCGAGTCGGGTTCGTCATCTTCTCTCAGCTGGCCATGCTCTGTCTCTTTATCATCCTTATCTTCCCCACCGTCCGCATCGTCGGAACTTGGAAGATCACTCAGACTGTCTCCGATATGTACCATCAGCTGATGAAACTTCTTTTCAGGCTCTCTGTTCATCAATCCGGCGTTTTCAGCATTCCTTGTACCATCCTGCTCTTGCTGAACCGCTGTCTCTGCATCTTCAAATCGCTGTTGTGCTCCAGCAGTCTCTCTCTCAACATAATCCTCAATCTATTTTCCTTTCTCTTAAAGACTGAAGATGTGTGTTTCTCGTCGTTTCTCGGCCGCAAGAGCCTTTTTTTGGATCGTAAGCTGCGCAACGCCCCAATGGCTCGGACTCCCTCGGCTTCCAAGCCAGGCTTGCATTCATTCGCTTGATGATGTCGTTGGGTGGACCACTTTGTTGATTTGTCATATTTGCCCGCCGGAAGTGGTGAAAAGATCTTGTTCGGAGCATTGACAATGGTAGTTTGCGTTGACTTTGTTGTTGGGCGAGATGTTGGATGTTGCAAGATATGGACAATATGGAGGCAAGCTGCGTCTCTCACGTCGAGGTTGGTACGTTTACTCATCTTGAACAAACCATTATCTAGCTTTTGACTGTCAATGAAACAGGAATAGTTAGACTAACTGTACAGCATGACTTGATTGCTAGCGTCAGTTTCATGTAATATCCCGGGAATTCTTGGAGACAAACATCAGCAGACATCATTTCCCTCGTACAATGTCCTATTCATGTCTGACAATCATGTGATTATGGCTGTCATACACTGCAATTTATCCCTGTTAACAAACGCACAACATCGGACCTAAATATTGCACATTGGTAGGCTGTGGGAAACCCCAGCAATTTGTGGCCATACGCAACAGTATTCATCTTGAGTATCAAAAACATCTTTGATGCTACTTATTCCATTCTGATGTGACCCTAACTATATAGTCCACAGAACTTCCCACTTCATTTCGTTATCATCTTCCTCTTCTATTCCACACCAGCAAATCATGGAAACACAACCACCCCAGCCTGGGGATTGCGGATTGAAATTGAGCTGATTGGCAGGCACTACATCCAATTGGTTAGTCATTGGCACACAGCAAGTACATGGACACCAGTTAGTCCACCGCGACGTTGCGGATGTTGTCACCAGAAATATGACCCATGATGTACATTTAAAAATCGCCTGTAAGACTGGAAGCTGCCAGAATACAAAGCAGCATGCAGTTGGATGTGAGTTTATGCATATCAAGGTAAACAGCCATCAATTAACTGTATAACGTACAGCGGGTGTATGTAGATAGCTAAGTGATTTATTTATCACTGCCTGTAACGGTAATCCTCCATGGTCGAGGAAGGCAATTGTCAGCACAGTTCTGGAATTTGAACATCATGATGTTGTCAACACTGGGATTTTCGGGGACGAATTTCCTGATAAGCATCCCCCTGAGGGGAAGAAACAGGCTTTAATCACCTTAGAGGAGGCTACGGAAGTGTATATGGTGAGTATTAGCAACGGTTCCAGACAGTCACTTCGGGTCCAGTTCCGGGTCGGAACTGACCCGTTGATAAATTGCCAGTCAGGGTTGTCAATACACCTGAACCGTCACTTCGGGCACAGTTCGATGGTAATCTCCCAACCCATCTGAAGTGGGCAGATTCTCAGTGGGTCCCCCAGCAGATCCATCTGTAGATTTATATAATGTTCTTGTTTTTGCAGATGGATAATTGTATATTATTAAAATTAGGTATTCCACAGCCAATAATAACTTTTTGCATGATTTGCAATCTGCCAGATTGATTATTTTGGAATCCGTGTTTTTCCTGTTATACGTTTAATTTTTGGCTATAAAGGCTGTCAATTGTTCTGTTATGAGATCATTTATCCCCGCAAAGCCTTGATTGCCCAATATGCAAGACAAAATACTGTTGACGCTCAGTTGACGCTCAGTTTCATGATGTGGTAACATCTGTGTCATGCACTGTTTCAAATGAAAATGCTGCCACAACATCATCTATGAATTATTACAACATTGCGACACCTAGATCAGCCAAGATGCAAGACCAATAATCATTGACACTCCTTTGATGTTCTTTTTCAGGATGGGGCAGAAAGCATGCTGCAATTGTTTTTGCCCCTAAAGGGGGTCAATATCTCATTTATGCATGTTTACCAACCAATCGCCTGTTAGATTACGCAAGATACAGGACAAAATATCATTGATGCTCCATTGTTGGTCATTTTCAGGATGGGGCAGGGTGTGTCTCACTTTTGTTTTTGGCTTTGAAGGTGGCCACTACCTTATTTTTGGATGTTTGCAAGCAATTGCCTTTTAGATTTCCAAGATCCAACCCCAGAAATCATTGACATTTTATTGACGCTCATTTTCAGGATGGGACAGGGAGCGTGTCGGTATTATTTATACATCGGAAGGCAGCCAATTCCTCGTTTATGAATGGCTGAAACCAATTGCCCCTTAGGTTACACAAGATGAACATCCAAAAATCATTGACGCTCTGTTGATGCTCATTTGCAAACTGGGGCAGTGACTGTGTCATTCATTGTTTTGCCAAGGAAGGCTGCCAGTCCGTTGGTTATGGATAGCAGCGACCAGGTCACTTTTCAACTACCGTACTTACAAGACTAAAAATCGTTCACCCTCCATTGACGCAGATTTTCTGGATGCGGCACCGAGCATAATGTCATTATTTTTGACTTCGAAGGCAGCCAATACCTCGTTTATGAATGGCTGCAACCAATGGCCACTTAGGTTACGAAAGATACACAGCCAAAAGTCGTTGATGCTCTGTTGACGCTCATTGTCAGAATGGGGCAGTGACTGTGTGGTTTACACTTTTGCCAAGAAAGGCTGCCAGTATGTTGGTTTTGGATAGTACCGACCACATCACCATTCAATTACCATACTTATGAGACTAAAAATCGTTGATGCTCCATTGGCACTCATTTTAATGCACTGTCTAGTCAAGATCTGCTGCCATTAATAATTGCATTCATGATTGCTTGAACTTTGTGGTTGCGTTTAAGCCTGATCAGAACCTGGCTGTATGGCGAAGCTGAGCCCAGTAATATTCTAGCACTGGTTGCTCTCATCCGGTAAAAATTTATACATCTTGCCCAATAATGTATATTGCCTGCTATACCTTTGTTCATTAACCAATTTTCTCATGTGACCGCGCAATATTCTCCCATAATATTTCTCAAACTAACATTCTCGGTCAAACTACATAATGAACTTGGTGGTAATACATTGACACATTCTGTTCTACTTTTTCTTGATCCCCTTATTCCTCCTGGTTTCCATTATATTGACCATCATCAATGCCTTTTAACCCTTCTTGTTTGACCGTCATATAGGGTGAATCAATCTGGGAACATTCGGTGCGGCCCTCACATTTTGCCGCTCTGGGGTTTCTGCAACCTTACTGCTATTGTGCAGTTCCATATCTGACTAATTTTCTGCCTCCCGGTCGTCTTCGCTGTCTTTTGGATTATCCAAGTCCTCAGTCCAGTTTATCCAATGTTCGGTGTCAGAAATGCTTTCAGGTGAATTATCTTGATTACTTTTGTCAGGATGGCAGTTGATTGTTTTGATTCGGCGGACATTCAATACTTGAGCTCGTCCTCCAGTGAGGTCCTTTGCAGACAAAGCAGGTAGCACAGGTGATTTTTCCAACAATTTAAATGCAGCTGCACCATCATGTTGAAAGTTTGACCAGGATGCTTTAATGATCTCTTCAGTATCTGAAATGTATCCTAAAGTGGTCATTTGTTTATTTTGAGGGCGAGACTCTTTCTGTGTAGCTCGTAGGTTGTGGCTGCCCTGCCACATGTCCAAAAAAGTCATGGACCTTGGCCATTCGGTATGACTTCTTTTGCTCTGCCTCTCTCTTCATCTCCATGTCATTATCAGTACTGGTTATATCCAATACTGGGTTGTCGCCCGCCAGATATCTATTATTGGCTCGAGCGAACTGCCTTACAACGACCTTGTCGTAAAGGGTCTCGCCTGTGGTTTTTGACTGCCTCCACCCAATCACATCTTGTGCAAGGGAAAAACTGCTCTCCACCCTGACAGCGTAAGGTATGATAGAGAATATATTGCATGCCACATTGTAGAGATCGGCGTACTTTGAGTGCATTTCTTCCTGCTGCTGCCACCAGTCGGTGATATCTGGTAACCAAAATGTACTACTAATCTCCATTGGGTCGGAGTGGCAATCATTAAGATTGAGATTAATTTGCAACCCAGTTCAGGAGGTGAATTCAAATAGAGCCTTGGGGCTGTCAATAAGTGTGCTGCACCATCACTTCATCCAGCTGTGGTTTCGCCCACATTGTTAGGCATTAAGTATTCATCATCATCGCTGCACAAATGATCTGGATCATAGGAAGAATGACCACATCTAGAAGCCATTGCGGAGAAGACGAGATTGTTGTTCGATATGGTTTCGGATTCGCTAACCAGCAAACATATATGTTTAGCGCAGTATTCGTTCTCCACATACTTCAGAAAGGCCGCCTGGTATTGGGTAGTATAAGAAGTCTCGTCTTCAGGATTGATATCCAGTCCCTTGTCCCACATTTGAAACGATCGCAACTTCCGGAACAGATCAAGGATATGTGCCGAAATGAGAAGCATACCAGTCGCTGGAGTTAATTCAGTATGATATTTGGACAGCTTCTGTCATGCAAACTTCACAGCAAAGTATAAATCTACCTCCCATTGTATCTTCTTCTTGGCCAAAGCTCGTAACACGCCATTCTTGTGATTCAACATGTCATTGTAGACAGTGATGATATGATGCAGAGTAACACCCAGACTGCTCATGAATGCAACCAAAGCAAGCTGAATGAGGTGAGCCATGCATGGTACGTGGTTTCTCAATGCGGGTCACTAGATTCCAGAGGCCTCAAGGGTAGTTTGTAATTCATGAGTCATCGAGTAATTTGAGGAAGCATTATCAGTTGTAATTCTTAGTCAATGGCTGTCAGTCAGCTGAAAACAATTAAGAACTTTCTTAAAATGTCTTGCTAGCCGTGCACCTGGATGTCGACCATTGACCTGTAAGCCTTAATGAGTTTTTGGAATAGGAAAAGAATGGGATATCAACCTTATTGAATGCCTGTTGTACTACTCACAACGCCCAATTTCAATCTATATAATAGGCAATAACCCACATTATTGCTGATATGTTCGTTGATGTCTATCCGTCTAAAGCTAAACTAACTTTGTTTCTTAATGGCAATTGCTACTTAATTGCATTCACTGTCAGTGTGTATTCCCTCCGGCAAGTATTGCTCAGGGTGCTGGCTGAAGGTAATACCAACTCGCTTCGTAATGCATTGTATGAACATTGTAGCTGAAGGTATGACATTGCATCGCATGGAATTTGAGCCGAAAAAAATCCTAACATGAGGTAGCGATGCCAGGTGTCTAGTGAAATTCTGCAGTTTGAAAGTCCTTTGCTGCCAGTTTCGATTGTTTTATCTGTCAATTCAGTAAGTATACCTAAAACCTAAATATTAAATTTGAATGTCCTTTGCAAACTTACAATCGGAATACCTCGACTTCCTTGCCTCCTGAGTATGGCCAAAGCTGTTTCATCGACCATTGAACTAGTCAATTCGGTTACTTCTGACACTGTTAATTGGTTTAACTTTTCAATGTGCGCTTTGGCCTGCAAGTGTTTGCCGATTGAGCTGATTCGATGTCCTGCTGGATGGCGAAGAACTTAATGACAAATGATACATATCATGCCAGGGCTACCGGTCTCCTCAATTCCGTAGTGGAAATAGAATCGCCACCAATGCGCGTGTCTAGAATTATTCCAAGCAATAGGCAGCTTCGAGCCTACATTCAGTGAAGCCCACCAAGCATCGAAGATGATTTGTAAAGTAAGGACCCTTGAATCACGAATAACGACACATTCATTTTATGATGATATTATAACCTCTAGCAACGAGGTATTTAAAGATTTTGCATCTGACATCACGGTTGGAAATTTAACTCAATGTAATTTGACCTAAGTAACTGTCAAAAGATACGTTATAGTCAGGTAGAACGCTGGTTCTCAAATATTGACTTTAGAGCTACAAGCAAGACAAAAGTCAGACCAGTGAGACATCGCATGCATATTTGTGAATTTGAATACAATGACATACAAAGATATGGTGGTTGCAATATCATGACTAGCATTGTTGCCCATAAAGACAGCCGATAGTACGATTATGGGTTAACGCCATTGCATTGCCGTCTGATTATTCAAGATGCAAGACCAAAAATTGTTGAAGCTCCGTTGACACTCATTATTAGGAGGTAGTAGCCATCTTGTCACTAGCATTTTTGCCTATAAAGGCGGCCAATATTATGATTAAGGGAGTAAGCCATTGAACAGCCCATGAATTATTCAAGATGCAAGATCAAAAATCGTTGACACTCCTTTGACGCTCATGTTTTGAACGTGGTAGCACAATCGTCACTGCTCTTTGTGCCCATAAAGCCAGCCAATACTGTGATTATGGCTTAATGCTGTCGTGCAGCCCAGTGATTATCCAAGATGCGAGACCAGAAATTGGTGACGCTCCGTTGACACTCATTTCTAGGATGGGGCAACGAGCATGTCGCTTGCCCTTATACATGAAGAAACGGCCAATAACTCCTCTTTGGAACGATGTGACTATGCAACCCTTTAATTGCCGAAATGATCAAACTAAAATTGCTGACGCTCCGTTGATGCTCACTTTAGAGACATACTAACAGTCATTGGGTGCGCAATAATTTTGCGTAAAATTCATACCGTCAATTTTGACAGGCAATATACCATTTCAAGGTATAATCATTTTCATCCAAAAGCTTCGAGGCCTCTCAGTTTCTGAGCAACCATTATTCACATCATCAGTCCGATAAATGTCGTAGCTCCATAGCGTTGTGGGGCTTTCAGCCGGTATGTTACACAATACAGATCCATCTACTGATTTTAGATACATAGAGCCCAATTTCCTGACGTTTCTTTTTCCAGCTTGTTTTCCTTGATTTCCATGATGTACTAAAAGCCATTTTCAAATTCTGGACCATGTGCAGCAGGTCTGAGTGCAGAGTTATGCAGTTAGCTGCATGGACTAATGCAGCATGTTGGCTGCCAATCATCCTGGTTCAGACTGCACACTGACCACTCGTCCTATGACTCGTATGACATCACTGACTTCAATTTTGTTAGTAAAGTTTGTCTCTATTTTAGGTTTTGCTTTCTAATGTAACTGTAACAAGCAAGTCAATATCAAGTTTGCTGGCCATCTATCAACCAGATTTGGAGTCTACAATTTCGCATGGCCCATACGACCCATGCACACACACTGATGAAATATTATGTCTTATAATTTGGTCACTGAAATCAAGAAAAAGCTGGCATGTAGCAAAGTAGGTACACAATTTGCTTTTACAAGAGATAGGTCGTCAAAATTAAGGATTTGGCTATCTATACCTCTAGTGACGCGGGAGCCACCACCATACCTTCGTCCTTGTCCGATTTCCATATGGTGATTGACTAGCGATACTTGATGCAGGGGTAAAAGCTTCCGGGATTAACAGGCTTCGCATAATAAATCAGGGTCGAATCGGGCTCCACGTCGGGCGAATGAAGTGGTATGAATTTATGTAATTGTGGTTTCTCGGAACCCAGCATTATTAGACTACTTCATGGTCGAGAAGTCACTGCTGGCATTTGTGATTACCTGCGGACGATATCAAGAGTCTGCATATGCGCTCCAAATGTTGTTGTGGATGGTGTGGCTGCAGTCGTGTCTATTTGGGGCTTGACAACTACTGGAACCTTCAATTTGGCAGTCCCATACCTCTTATCCCTCCCACGGAATTAGTTGGTTGCATCCCCCCATCCTGGCTGTGTCAATTCGTCAAGCCTCATCTGCTTCTGCCGAAAACACTCCATGCGGTGCTGTACTGTTTTGGACATTGTGCCCATCACCCAGCTAGGTTCATCATCATCACTCAGCTTGCCGACCTCTGTATCTTCTTCATCATCTTCCTTGTCTTCTCCATCCTGGTGATAGTGGGAAATTGCAAGATCGCTCAGACTGTCTGTGATAGCATTCAACATCTCTTCAAACATTGTTTCGTGCTTTTTGGTTGTCGCCCCCATTCTCTCAGCAGTAGTCATATCTTTCAGCTCTTGCATAATTGCTGTCTCCGCGTCTTGAACTTGCTTTCTTGCCACAGCGATTTCTCTTGCCTCATAATCCTCGATCCATTTCTCTTTCTCTTCATTGCTTAAAAAGTGCATTTCCAGTTTTTTTTCGCCAGAAAACTCCTGTTTAGATTGTAAGATGCGCAATGCTCCCAATGCTCGGACCCTTTGTGCCTCCAAGCCTCTCTTGCCTTCATTAGCTTGATGACATTGACGTGTGGACGGCTTTGTCGATTTGCCTTATTTGCCCACCAGAAGGGGAGAAAAGTTCTTTTTCAGAGCATTGACCATTGTATCGTGTGTTGATCTTGTTGTTGGGCGAGATGTTGGATGTTCGATGATATGGACCAGATGGAGGCACATTGAGTCGCTTATGTCCAGGTTCGTACATTTGATCAACTCGAACAAAGCAACATCTGTGTTTTGACCATCGTTTCATTTGGGATATGAACTCTAACCATAGGTCATAACTTGATAGTTAGCATGTGTTTTGTGTAAGATCCCGGTGATGTGTTGGGACAAACATCACCAGACATCCTTTCCGTTGAAGAATTTCCTTTTTATATCTATCAAATATGAGATATCAGCTGTTGTTCACTTAATTGTATCCCTGCAAAGAAACCAGCAAACAACATCAGACTGACTTACTGCAAATCGCGGGAACGTTCAAATCACCTGCAAATGGCAGCTATATGCAGCAGGATAAAACTTGAATAGAACATGCAAGTTGACTGTCATTCATTCCATTGTGACTTGTAGCTGCCCAATATATTCCTCAGGACTTTCCACTTTTCGTTATCATCTTCCTCACCTTTTCCATAATGGCAAGTCAGGGCTCCACAAACACCTCAGTGCGGTGTGATTGAATCTGAATCGAGCTGAACGACAAGCTCTTCATCCAATGCACCACTGGCTGACACACAGCAGCAACACAGACACCTGTCAATCCACCATGATGCTGCAATTGCAGCCACTGAAAATAAGGGCCAGAACACATATTTAAATACCGTACGTAAAACTGGACGCAGCAATGACAGGAAGCAGAATGCGATCGGATGACAGTCACTTGAAATCGATGTAGAAGGTGGTTAACTAACAATATAATGTGTAGCTGGTGTATGTAGAGAGCACCGTGACCAACGTATCTCTGCCCCCAACAGCGAACCTCCATGGATGACGAAGGCATTTGTCCATAGAGTCTGCGAAATCCAACATCATAATGTCTTCAACTCTGGGATTTTCGCGGACGAATTTCCGGATAATAGTCCCCAGGAGTGGACAAAACAGGCTTCAAACACCACAGAGAAGGCTACAGAGTTGTATATGGTTGAGGTAATAGCCGAATCTTCCTTTTGGAAGCAGCAACTAATTTTTTGTAAGTTTTCAACATGTTTACTACTATGGCGAGGCAAGGAGGTCGGGTACAGCTAGAACAGTCCGACATGCTCCTTGCCTTGGATATGGCCAAAATGGCCAAAGGAGGGTATTTGCGCGCCGCAATACAGGAAACGCATGAACTAATTAAGAAACCTCACGCTGAAGTCCGAGAAGAGAAGAAGCGAGGAGTTGAGATTCCTGGGCATCAAAAGGTGAAGGCTGCGATAGAAAGATACCCGGCAATAGTTTATAAAAATCATACGGATGGCTGCTTTACATGGCAAAATGCCACAGGAAAGCATCGGTGGACACGCTGGAGACACAAGGGAACCGGCGCACCTCCACCAGAACCAGCGACACCTCCGCCCGGAACGCAACCTCTGCCTGGAATGCCAGTTGCGCTACCAGGTGAGCCTGACGAAAATGAAAGTTATGAAATAGACGGTATGCCCTTCAGGTGTGTGTATATACATTCTCCATATCCAACACTCAATTTTTCAATCATAATGCATATGCCAAGGATAGCAAGTGCGATGAAGATGTTATTCCAGATTTGCTGAATACACTATCTGCTACTTGGAAATACCGCTGACATTGATTTTGAAGACGACAGCAGCCTTTTGAGCGAATCTGAGAGTGAAGACAAGAATTGATTGCAAGGAACAGGAGTTTTGAGTAGTATCATTATCTACAATTAGCTGACACTTTAAAGTATATTTTAAAGAATATATTTATATGCACAATTAAAGAACAATGTAGTGATAAATGAAAACGTACATGAAGAGGATAGAACGACTGCCAAAACACAGTTATTGACGTTCTGTGCCAAAGTGAATGGTTGCATAATGTGGATATGCCTGGGGCAAAATAAGCGTCAACAGAGCGTCAACAATTATTTGTCCTGTAAGTGAGATTATTAAAATGTGAATTAGTCATTGTTGTCTACAATCATCGTATTGGCCGCCTTTATAGGCAATACAGAATGCTACACTCTCCATGCCCCATCTTGACAATGAGCATCAACAGAGTGACAATGATTTTTGGTTTTGAATCTTGGGTAATCTTGGTGGTAAATGTTCACAGACATCTATAAACAAGGTTTTGGCAGCCTTTATAGGCTGATCAGCAAGAGATGGTCCCGCGACAGCCTTCCGGACAATCACAACTGAATTCGTTTTCAATGCTCCAACTCAGTCATCCTGAACGTTTTAGGCTATAAAACCAGTCAAAACTCCATATATAGACATTAGCAGCCATCTCATGCTTTGATTAACCATCATGCAATGCAAAATATTGTTCATGCTCCATTGACGCTCCTTTTCAAGATTGGGCAGGGAGTGTGTCGCTGTCTCTTTGGTCTTTAAAGGCGGCCAATACTACGTTTATGCATAACAAAGAACAAATCACTTGTCAATTACCAGACTTACAAGACTAAAAATCGTTGACACTCTGTTGATGCTCATTTTCAGAATGGGGCAGCTAGCATGTCACTTTCTCTTTGGCATTGAAATACGACCAATACCTCATTAATGATCGTCTGCATCCAATCGCCACCTAGATTACCCATGATACAAGAGCAAAAATCATGTCATGCCGTTGTCTATCATGTTCAGGATGGGGCAGGGAGCGTTTCTCCCTTGTTTCTTGTTATCAAGGTAGCCAATTTATCTGAAAAGGATAATGGCGTACCAAAGTCAACATTTTGCGATTAGCAGTAGGATATCTAAATGTGACAATAAATAGAAAAACCCAAAACACAGAACTAGATATTGGAACTGACGGGTCTAGCCAAACCCGACAAAACCTGTTGTTTGACGAGTACTGTTCTGGGTTTGGCCTGCCAAGGTGGAATGGATCGGATTTTGGGACGGTTCTGGAACCAAACCGAACTGTTTTTGCAGTCCGAACCCAGATGGCTGGCAGGTTGCCTGGACCCATTGCTAAAACAATATATGGTTGAGGTAATCACCAAATCTCATTGTTACAAAGCAGCAACTAATTTCTTGTAGGTTTTCAACATGTCTGCTACTATGGCAAGGCAAGGAGGTCGGGTACAGCTGGAACAGTCTGACATGCATCTAGCCTTGAAAATGGCAAAAATAGCCAAAGGAGGGTTTTCATGCCCCGCAATAAGTGTTAGCAACGGGTCAAGTTTTGGACCCGGCCGGTTTTATAGGTCTGCATGGCAACGGCCTTACCCCATCAAAAATCGACGATTTTTTAAGCGAACCATCACTTTAAGGCCACAAATATGGATTAGAGAGTTCAGTGTTTGGTATGTAAAATATGCAGCTCAGCGCGGCGCATCTTTTGGCCGACTCAGATTTTCGATATCTTTAAATCTCAGCAAGCAGTAGCCCAAAAACCTCGTTTTTCGGCGAAAAATGACAATAAATTCAGAGCAGCTTGCTGAGTTCTGAAGATATCAACAATCGGAGACTGCCAAAAGATGCGCCATCTGAAGCTCCATATTTTATATACCATACACTAAATTATCGGATGAATATTCAAGGACATAATTGAGGGAACCATTTGGTACAAACCCGGACTGAACTGCCTGGGGCCGGGTTTTCATGGAACCGCTATAGTACAAACGGTCCAAAAACTGAACCGTTGTTAACACTACCCGCAATAAAGGAATCCGAATTCCTGATCAAGAATGCTCACCCCGCAGTCTGAGAAGAGAAGAAGTGGGGTGTTGAGATTCCTGGGCACATCAAGGTAAAGGTTCTGATAGAAAGACACCTGGCTATGCTTTATCAAAACCGCACTGCCAGATGCCTTCCTGGCTACAATCGCACCGCAAAGAATCGGCAGACACAATGCAGACGCCAAGGAACAGGCTTACCTCAACCCGACTGACTTAGACAGCTGACTCCATGGCCGACACGACCCCTGAGTGAGATGCCACCTACCCCGACCGGTAGGTATTCCGGAGCTCAATGCTCCCAAATTGTCAATTTGCTGGCGGGATATCCAAAATCACAAACATCGCTTCCCTGGGCTGAATTTTTTCCTCTGGTTGCATCTGCCCACGATAGCCAGCATGACACAGATTGTAATCCAGATATACTCACTGATGAAGGAACATCCACTGGTTAGTACACTATCTGCTGGGTAGTAATGCAGCTAACATCCATTATGAAGAGCATGACAGCCTATTGAGCAAACCTGCAAGTAATGACGGGCATTGATCGAAAGGCACGGGATTTTGGAGATTATTATTATATATGTATATGCATTATTGAAGAACAATGTAGTGATCAAGAAGAAAGTAAATGAAAATGCTAGAAAGGCTGCTAAAACAATCTGAATGATGGACTACGCCAAATGAAATGATTGCATAATGTGGATACACCCATGGCAAAATGAGCGTCAACTGATTGTCACCAATTTTAGGTCATCTAAGTCTGGTAATTAATAATTGATTTGGTCATGGTTATACATAATCGTAGTATTGGCCTCCTTGATTAGCATAAATCATAGCGACACCATCCCTACCTCATCTTGAAAATGAGCATCAACAGAGCATCAATGATTAATGGTCATGCGTCCTGGGTATTCACACTGCTGGTAGGTTGCAGGCAGTCATACAGGAATCATTAGCCGCCTTTATAGGCAACATTGATTGCGATACCCACCCTGCCCCATCTTGAAAATGAGTGTCAACACAGCGTCAACAATTGTTGGTTGTGTATCTTGGGTAATATGGGGTGCAACTGGTTGCAAACATTCAGATACAAATTATTGGCTGCCTTTATAGGCAAAAGAGAAAGAGAGACATTCCCTGCCCCATCTTGAAAATGTGGTTCAATGGAGAGTCAACGATTGTTGGCCTTCCATCATGGTTAATCAGGGTGCGATGTGGCCGTTATGGTCTCTATACATCGTTTTGACTGCTTTTGTACAATAAAAGGCTCAAGAACACTTAGTTGTAGCTCGGTAAATGAAATAAGTTGTTACTGTCCTGGAGGATGTGGTGCAAATATCCTGTACATACCTGCGTATAAAGGCTGCCATATCCTTGTTTATGGATGCTGGTGATCAAGCTCCACTCATATTACCGAAGATGCAAGACCAGGAATCGTTGACGCTCCCTTGATGCTCATTTTTAGGATGGGCTAAGGAGCTTTGCGCTTTCTCATTTTGCTATAAAGTCGGCCAACACTATGTTTATGACTGTGTGTAACCTGTCGCACCCCAGATTACACATGATACATGATCAGTAATCGTTGACACTCTGTTGACGCCCATTTTCAGGATGTGGTATGGAGGTTTTGTCTGTCCATTTTGCTCACCAAGGCGGTTAATACATTGAAAAGAAACCGTAATGTACCAATGTTAATACTTTATGATTATCAGTAGCATATCTGAATGCGACCATAAATGTGAAACCCGAAATGCAGAACTGGAGATCATAGCTGACAGGTACTGCCAAACATGGCAAAACCCACAGGTTGATGGGTACTGATCCGGGCTTGCCCTGCCCAGAGTCAGTGAGTCAGGTTTTCAGACGGGCCTGGAACCGAACTGATGCATTTGTGCGGTCCAAACCCGGACTGCTGGTGTGTTACCTGGACCTGTTGCTAACCCAACTGAAGAGACAAGGAAGTCATGGAATTCCAATTGTAAGTTTGCCAAGGAAATTCAAATTTGACTTTAGGTTTTATTTATATTGACTGAATTGATAGACAAAGCAGTCCAAACTGGCAGCGAAGGACTTTAATACTGCCAAATTTCACCATGACACCTTGAATCATTACCTCCTATTTGGATTTGTTTCAGCTTACATTCCAGGGAACACTATATCAAATCTAGAGCTACGACAGTCATACAACACATTACCAAGCAAGTTGGTGCAACCATCTGCCATCACGCTAAGTAACATTTACCGGAGCCAATACACACTGACAGTGGACGCAATGAAGAAGCAATTGCCGTCACGTAATAAAGTTAGTTTAGCATTAGACGGGTGGACATCAACGAAAAAATTAGCCATAATGTTGTATAATGTTTAAAATATGGATCGAAATTTGGCATTGTGTGAAGTACAACTCGCTTTTGATGATGCCGATGGCCAACTCTTTTACTTGTTGGAAAGCTAATTAAGCATGATAGGTCAAGGGTCAACATACTGGAGTGCGGCTAGCCGAACATTTGAAGGACATCAGCAAAATTTATTTTAGTCACTAGAAGCCTCCAGGAGTGTCTGAGAGGATGTGGAGTGTATACTTAGATACGTCAATTTCAGGAGAGTATCAGACCCTAGGAGGGCATTCCGGCCAGCCTTCAGAGTATCTGGGATCTCTGATGACTGGTACAGGAATACCATCGGAGTGATTGTGATAACTTTGGGAACGCCTAAGAGTGCCGGAGAGAACTTTCGGTGTGCCTGGAAGTGCCTGGGAGGGCCGGTGGCAAACCTGGGAGCGCCGACAACAAGCCAGGGAGCACCTGGGAGCGCCGGCAACAAGTCTGGGAGCACCTGGAATCACATTACAGCAGTCTGGGAAAAACAACTTCTTCTTTGGGAATACTGCTGGTGTGCCTGGAAATCATAGCTACTACTTATCATTCAACAATTTTAAAACTCATGTATTCAGTTTGTATTCTCATCTATGTATCTATATATCTATGTATCTATGTATCTAAATAGCTATCCATGTACACAAGCTATATATGGACTGGCTGCAGGCAGTGCTTGAGAGCAATTCGGGGTGCGCCTTACCATGATGACCAAGTGAACTCAGAGATACACTCCAAGGCCGTGATGAAGCAAGTTTGGAGATGCACTTTGAGGTGGTAATCCAGCGTATCTGGAGAGACACTTGCAGGCCGTGATCGAGTGAACTTTAGTGTTGCACTCCGGGATCGTGAGCGAGCGAGTTTGGAGAGGCACTTGGAGGCCTTGATCGAGCAAGTTTGGAAATGCACTTGGAGGCCATGATCGTGTGAACTTAGAGGTCGTAATCATGCAAGTTAGGAGATACAATTGGAGGCCATGATCGAGCGAGTTTGGAGATGCACCTGGAGGCCATGATCAAGCTAGTTTGGAGATATGCACTTGGAGGCCATGATTGTGCAAACTTGGAGCCCGTAATGGAGCGAGTTTGCAGATACACTTCGCGGCCGTGATCGAGGGTGATTGGACGAGTACTTGAAGGCGGTCGATGGACAGCACGCCGAGTGCTGAGAGTCGATTTATTAGTTAGTTAACTTCAAACCGTGGGAATGTGACAATGTGACTTCACCTTTCAGCCCTCATGGAGAGCTGGCTGATGGCAGTCGATCATATAGGGAGGCACACCAGAAGCTGAAGCTAGATCTCGGGGTCAACTCATAATCATGAGAATGAAGGAAAGACAAACAATCTTGGGTGCATGCTGAACTTGGTGTATGCTGTACTCCGTGTATGCTGTACTCGGTGTCAACTCATAATCATGGCAAGGAGAGATAGAGAGGGATGACTTAACTTTGTGTTCTTGCGATGATGGTAGAGTGGTGGACGAGAATGAGAGATGGAGGATGAAGATGGGAACGATATGGAGGATACGAGCAGATATGAGAACTCAGGGGTACAACATGCCTGATTTGGTTGAGAAGACGTTGTATCAGCGTAATTACCCGGTGGATCGGAACTCGTACCTGCCGTATCAGGAAAGGGAAATTGACTTGCACACAACATTCTCTTAAGTCCCAGTTTCTCATGATGATTTCCCATCTGCTCTCATCTCACTCTTTCTAGTCCTCAACTCTACCATTACCTAAGAACACGAAGTTAAGTCATCCCTCACTCTCTCTCCATGCCCTGATCAAGAGTTCACACCTAGTACAGCATACACCAAGCACAGCATACACCAAGTACAGCATACACCGAGTACAGCATACACCGAGTACAGTATTCACCCAGTACAGCATTCACCAGGTACAGCATCCACCGAGTACAGCATTCACCGAGTACAGCATTCACCGAGTACAGCATTCACCGAGTACAGCATTCACCGAGTATAGCATACACTGAGTACAGCATACACCGAGTTGTTGTGACGAACCTGTCGAGACGATTGATTGATTGAGTCTAAGTCTAAGATAACACGTAGCCTATATAGTAGCTGCCAGCCCTAACCCACAGCCACGTGATGACGTACTCTACAAAGACTCGGTCTCACACTCCTCCAGGGCGTTATCACGTCCGTCAAACACTAAGCCATTGAAAAAACAGACAGAAAACAAGATAGAAGACAGAAGCAAAACCATGCCATGCCCTGGACTCCTTCCAAACGACCATTCTCCCACTCATGCTTCCTAAGCTCGGTAGTCGATTGTGCTGTCGGCTTCAACTGTCTTGACTTCCACTCAACCGCTCCTCCAAAGGTGACACACAGTCCTGTTGTATCGTGATCATGATTGCACTGAAGAACTGTATCGAAGGTAGTGCTCCAACCAGCTGGAGCATCGTTGATTCTCGTACGTAGCCTCTCGGTCCCAATCATGGGTTGTACTGTCGGTGTCGGTGTCGGAATTGGGGACGCTTCTCCGCGGCGATGTTGACTTCCGCTCGACAAACGAAGCAGAAGATCGTCATTTCCTTTTTAAACGCAAGGCTCATAGCCGGTTGTACGGTGGCGCGTCGAAATTGGAGACGCTTCTCCATGGCGATGTTAACTTCCACTCGACAAATGGAGTGGATGTGTTGATCGTCATTTCTTTTTTAAATGCAAGTGCTCATAAGCTGTTGTACGGTGGCAGATGCTCAAGTAGTCGAGTATGTGCGTGCGTATGCGAAGGTGTGTCTGTCAGTATCGAAACTGGAGACGCATCTCAGTGGCAATGTTGACTTCCACTCGACAAACGAAGTGGAAGTGTTGATCCTAGCCGGTTCCATTGCGGATGCTCGTATAGTCGAGTATGTGTCGGTGTCAGTGTTGGTGTCGAAATTGGAGACACCTGTCCATAACTGCAACTCGAATTGGAGACGCTTCTCCAATGGTCGCTCTTCCGCTTCAGCTAGCCCTAGGAAACTCAGTGTTCCCGTAGATCGTGGATCCCCGTACTCAGCCTCTCGGGTGGAGGAGGGGTTGTTGTCATTGAAGGTTTAGGGTGAAGGTACAATACACACTGTACAGCTCCTAGTAGTGCTTCCTCGTTCTCACAGTTGAGGAGTCCACAGACTTCTTGGATTCATGGCCCAATTGCCACCGCCGGTCTCTCGGGTTGCCCAAATTCTATACCCAGCGCACTGTAACGGACCAACAGCCATGCTCCCCGGGGGTTTTCGATCTGCCAACATCTCCCAAGTATCCGCAGTCCATTACCCACGCACTTCTTATAGACCATCTAAATACCATACTGTATGTCGATCTGCATGGCTTTGCCACCGGTTGACCTGTTACGAAATCGCTTCAAACACATTCCGATGTTGACCCGAACTCATCCGAGGGTGTTGACCCGAGTTCCTCCGAGGGTGTTGACACGATGTCCTCCGAGGGTGTTGACACGATGTTGACCCAAACTCCTGCCAAACTGCTCTCCGGACTCGTCCCGAATGTGTCCTGTCGACGTATCGTTCAGTTGCCATAATCTCGTATACCCGTAGAACTCATCACTGCAGCCATCACAGCCATCAAAGCCATCGCGGCCACGCAGCTATCGCAGCCGTCTGAGCGGTTGAGTGTGAGATTTCATCGAGAGGAGGCATCTGAGTCAATTGCATCGTGGAATAGTCCTCCTGAGTCCATAGGGTGTCCTGATCCCGGATGCATTCGCAACGCATCCGGGACCCTGCGGCCTCGCTCGTATGAATGTTCGCGATTTGACTGTTATCTCCTGATAGTTGTCGAAAATGGTATCTGGATCGTGGTCGCGCCCGGGCTTATAACCTGTTGTGACGAACCTGTCGAGACAATTGATTGATTTAGTCTAAGTCTAAGATGACACGTAGCCTATATAGTAGCTGCCAGCCCTAACCCACAGCCACGTGATGACGTACTCTACAAAGACTTGGTCTCACACGAGTGCTGCATACACTGAGTACTGCATACACCGCGCACTGCATCATCCCAAGCTCGACTGTCTCCCGCTCGCAGCCAGTATCTCGTCTCTCGGCAGACCATGTTGTGCTCAATTCTCTACATTCCCACAATTAGAAGTTAACCAATGCGTAGAGTCTCAGCCCCCATCACGCGTCCCTCCCGAACTACCGCCTCCAGACGACCGCCTCCAAGTAGTCCTCCAACCTCGCTCGATCATGGCCTCCAAGTGCATCTCCCAACTCGCTCGATGACTGCCTCCAATTGTATCTCTAATCTCGCTCAATTACGGCCTCCAAGGTTGCATGATTATGGGCCCCAAGAGCATCTCCAAACTCGCTCGATTACGGCTTCCAAGTTCACACAATCATGGCCTCCAAGCGCATATCTTCAAACTCACTCGATCACGGCCTCGAGGTGTATGTCCAAACTCGGTCGATCACAGCCTCCAAGTTTATCTCTAAACTCGCTCGATTACGGCCTCGAAGTTCGCCCGATCATGGCTTCAAAGTGCATCTTCAAAGTTGCTTGATCATCTCCTCAGAGTGTATCTCCGAGTTAAATCGATCACAGTGTGGTGAAATGGTGGAGCGTGAATGCAGACATCCCATCATGATCACTCCGCCGCACCTTGCGTGGCATCTGAAGTGAATTCTTCAGAAAGAGCGAATCTGGCTCGAGGAGCATCGGAATAGGTTGAGTGGATATGAAGGGATACCTGGCCATGATGAACCACACACATTGCGTGAATCTATGAAAGCTCCGCAAGAGTGCGTGAGACCAAGAGCTGCGAAGGAAAGAGTGTGTAATTCAATGATGGCTATCTACCCCGGGGTCTCCCTGATATATACTCTCTGTTGCCCAGTCCCTCTCAGTTATCCCTGTATCTCCGTATGAATATATATAGGGAGACTTAGATAATACATGCCATATTATGATGTAGCAAATCTTGTGACTGTAACAAAAACGAATATGATAAACGAAATGCCTTTTGGTTGTGGAACCCTAAGAACGACTACTGTGAGAATACGGCACCAAGTCTCCGGCAGAGCTTGCACAGAGGTCTCAGCTGCCATCGAAGTCTCCCACAGACCTGCGCTGAGGTCTCAGCTGCTCTCGAAGTCTCCTGGAGACCTGCGCAGAGGTTCCAGCAGCTCCAAAATTTGACTATCCTAGATGGAGCATCCTGAGAATGCTCTTGCAGAGTCTGAGAGCACATTGCAAAGCTCCAGGGGGGGCTGGGAGCATCTGGAAGTACTTAGAAGCACTGGTGACGGATACCAGAGTTTCTGAGAGGTTTGCATGTGGCTTCCGGATCGATTTAAATTTTGCTGATGGAACTTGTTGATCGTTCTGAGCTTACCGACGGCCATTTACTTGGAATCACACCCGATAACACTTCCTCATATTACTTGATGACTCAGTAATTACAATCAACCCTTGAGGCCTCCGGAATCTAGTGGCCTGCATTGAAAAACCACATACTCTGCATGGCGCATGTCATTCGGCTTGCTTTAGATGCATTCAGGAGCAGTCTCGGTGTAAAAGGTCGCACCAAGTCTTCGGATGCCCATGAGCACGATCAGCAATTTGGAGACAATGAAAGTATTGATATTGGGAATAGTCAAAGACTTCGAAAAGAGGGCAATGCTAGAATCAACAAAGTGTCGGCCATGAGGCCAGGTTTTGCAAACATGATTGAGAAAGTACGTATTTCAACATATTTTGAAAGTCCTGAAACTGAGCTTCATATAGCAGAGAATGGTTGCTGTATTGATTACGCTGCCAGCTGCTCGTCGAAACGAGTTCATTGACTACCAAAAAGCCAGGGTAAGTATTGCAATATTACCTATTATGGATGGGAAGACACGGTGGAATTCGACACTGGAGTTGGTTGAGTGGACCTAGAAATCATGAGAATTCACCCCCGAGTGGCTCAAGAATCCAAAATACAGTGATTACCGGCCACTCTTCATCACACAAGATGAATGGACTATCATCAAGTTCATGATGGAAGTGTTTAGTCCATTCCGGTACTGGACGCTGTGGATGTCTAGAAGGTATAACGTTCCTCTGCATCACATTGTCATTGTATAGAACGACATGTTCGATCATATGGATGGCGTTATGCAAGCTTTGCCCAAGAAGAAGACCAAATAGAAGGAAGACTTATACTTTGCCATGAAGTTTGCGCACCAGAAGCTGTCCAACAAATATACTGAAGTTACTCCTACGACGGGTGTGGTTCTCATTTCAGCAGAAATCCTGGATTCTTTCGGGACGTTGCGATCGTTTTGGAAGTGGGACCAGGGAATGGATATCAATCCTGAGAACGAGACTTCTTATACTACCCAATACCAGGAGGCATTTCTGAAGTATGTGGAGACTGAATACAGCGCTGAACATCAACGTTTGCCCATCACTACACCCGAAAGTGTTCCACACAACAACCTGTTCTCTCCCGCAACAGTTTCAAGATCTGGTCAATCATGTTATGATCCATCTGATTTTTTCAGCGATGCTGAACAATTCCTAATGTCTGAAAATGTTGCTGGAACAACGGCTGGGTGAAGCAATCACGCGGTACGATTCCTGACAGCCGCAAGGCTCTATTTGAGTTCACCGCATGAATTAAGACAGAAATGGGGGCAAATTAATCCGAATCATAATCATTACCACTCCGACCCTACGGAGATTTGCAGCACATTGTGGATCCTGGATATTGCAGACTGGTGGCGACAGCAAGAGGAAACGCACTCAAAGTATGACAATCTCTCCAATGTGGCATGTGACATATTCTTTATCATACCACATGGTAGCAGAGTGGAGGCAAGTTGTTCCCTTGGGAGAGATGTGATCGGCAGGAGGCAGTCAAAAACCACAGGTGAGACCCTTTGCGAAAATGTTTTAGTAAGGGTGTTTGCTCAAACCAATAACGGGTTACTGGCTGGCGATGATCCAGCATTGGATACGCCAAATACTGATAACGACTTGGAAATGAAGAGAGAGGCAGAGCCTAAGATATTGCACAGAATGGCCAAGGTCGACGGCTTGTTGGAGATGTGGCAGGGCAGCCAGAACCTATGTCTTACATAAAAGGAATCTCAAGCTCAAAACAAGCAAATGACCACTGTAGGATACATTTCAGATACTGAAGACATTATCAAAGCGTCCTTGTCAAACTTTCGACATGATGGTGCGGCTGCATCTACATTGTCGGAAAGATCACTTGTGCCACCAGCTTTGTCTGCCAAGGACCTCCCTGGAGGACGAACTGCATTATTGAATGTCCGCCAAATCATACCAGTCGACCACCATCCTGCCAAAAGTGATGAGCATAGTGCACCTGAAAGTAGTTGGGGGACACCCAAAATTGGCTTGACTGGAATCGGGACTTGGATAATTCAAATGACAGCGAAGACGACTTGCAGGCTGACAATGAATCCAAGATAGAGCTCGACAATGGCATCAGGGATTCAGCCACCCAAGAGCAGCGGGATGTGAGTGCAGCACAGAATGTTCCCGGATTGAGTCTGCCAACACGGACTTCAAAGAAAATGGACGAACAGGTATTGATGATGGGCAGTACAATGGAAACCAGGAGTAATTGGGGGATCAGGAAAGAGTAGGACAGAATGAGTCTATGTATTGTCACCAGGATCTTTATGTACTTTGACCGAGGGTTTCATGTAGGGAAATATTATGGGAGAATATTGTGCAGTCGCCTGTGAATATTGGTTAATAAACCGAACTATAACGGCCAAACTGAATTATTTGGCTAGAGGTATAGATCTTAATAGGATGAAAGCGACAAGTGCAAGATGATAACTGGCCTTGGCTTTGCAAAAGGGCTGAGTCTAGATCAGGCAGAAAGGCAACCAATAATGTCAAATAATTATGAACACAATTATTGATAGCGGCAGATGTTGAATGGACAATACATTAAAATGAGCATCAACAGATGGTCAACGATTATGGGTCTTGTAAGTACGGTAATTGACATATGATTTAGTCGCTGCTATGCATAACCAAAGTATTGGCTTCCTTTATAGGCACAATAGCTAATATTACAGTCACTTCCCCATTCTGAAAATCAGCATCAATGGAGTGTCATTGATTTTTGGCTTCGCATGTTGGGTAACCGAAGTGGTGATTAGTTGCAGCCATCTATAAATAAGGTATTGGCTACCATGAGTGGGAAAAACAAAAGCCACACGCTCCCTGCCTGTTATGGGGGTGCTTCCACCTAAGTAACTATACAACCCAGAATATATTTAAGTACGAGGTACATGGCCGTAGTCCGTTTGTAACTTTTTATGCGTATCTCCAGGTAAAGCTTATAGGTAACCTGTATAGATTGTATATACAGCAGGGACAAATATAGATATTTGTGTCAGAAGCTATCAAGTGGATAGCCATTAAATAGTATCGTGGTGTAATGCAATATTGGCAGAACATATAATTAATCTCCATGATTAATTAATATTGTGGTGGTAATACTGTGCCCTTTGGTAGTGCAATCTTAAATTCACACGTATCTTCACAAAATCCCTTTTCCGCCAATTTCCTTGATAAATGTTGCGTTCAGATACTATCAGCAATATTACGTCTCAGCATAATCTTCCTTAGTATTCCAAAGTTCCGTTTCTAAGATGGGCCTGGGTAAGGCTGCGTTTCTTTTTATTTTGTTTTCCGAATCTTTTCTGAGCGTATTGAATGTAATCGGAAATTACTCTCTTTTCATTGCATGTGAAAAGACTTGCTCCGATCAAGACCCAATTGGCTATAACTTTCAGCAATTTCCAGTACTGAAACATCTCACTCCTGAGATAATGTTTCACGCTCCATTAACATCAGCAAAAACCGTAGTTTCTGTCTGAAACACCTGGCTGTTCCGGACGGCTCTGGCGGTTCTGATGGAACCACATACCCTCTGACGGAGAATTCCACACTTCCCGTCACCCAGGCGACGGGTCGCGTTCCATACTCACCTCCATTACAATGCGCCTGGTATACGCACCATCAGAACGACACGTGTGTTACACTCTTTGCAGGGGCTGCAGTTATGCTGTAGCCGTTCACACAACGCCTGGCAATGTTTATGCCTCTCTTCGGCTGATAGCCACATTTTACCTCTCCGCTATTGCTATATATCGGATGCCGCACTCGCCCCATCTATGGTTACCTTCGAGATGTAGTTACATATTGCAATACAGTCTTCTCTTCGGATACCTCGCTTGCCGTTGCATTTGCTTCGCCATTATTGTATTTTACAGGTCTGAAATATACAGTCTAATCTGCACACTCTCTAGTACTATGCCCTCAGTCCTCCACATTCTGCGTTGATCCATCATCGACTTGCAATGATTCTTCCTCCTCATCTGCATCCACATCCGCATCGTCACCGTCCTCGCCCTGCTACCCGTCGACATCGCAGGTTCCCAGGCCAAGGCTCTCGGGTTCCGTCGCCGGCCGTCGTCACCGGCTGGCGGTGGGGATGGCATCGCGATCGTCGCTTTCATCACCGTCATTTTTGTAATCCCCGCTGCCCCCTGGCATCCCGAAATGAAGTTCATCATTCGTGCAATTGTTGTGTATCGGGATGTTTGGGTCAGTACTTCCGATCTCAGGCTCCTCAAGCGCCACTTCAGAGGCCAAATAATCAGGAAGAATAGCATTGTCAACACAAGCTGCTTCCACCCTGATCACCACAGCAGGCGTTGGGTTCTCCGCCTGTTTGATCTGACGCTTGACTGTAGCAAGAGTGTTGTTATACACCCTCTGTTGATAGCTCTCCGGTAGTGTGTTCGAGGTAGTCATCAAGAACGTATACGTGTCTGCAACGCCAGGCGAGGTTAACATCTTGCGACCCATTACAGCGCAGCAGAATGCGATCTTACCACCGTCATTCTTGCAGTTGGAGTAGTTTGAGCGATCAGGTCTGTCCACTTTCAGCTTTGACTTGGAAGCTTTCGGATGAACACCTTTGTTCTTTTGCCACTCCAGGAGAGCATTGCGCAACGCGGTGCATGTAAACATGATCAGTGGCGATGGTATAAGACCGTCCTTGTCGATAATCATGGAATTATAAAATCCATCAGCATACTTACCGCGGTTATTCGCCCGATGATAAAATTTGATGTAGATAAACTGTGGGATTGCCTCCGCCAGGAAGTAAAGTGGATGCTAGCAATTCGTTATCAGCTTTCGACTCTCTCTGCGTTGCATTTGGACCGCATACACCACCTTCCACGCGCTCTGCTACCGGAAAAAGATACTTATTGTCTGCCAGAAGGGAATCAATGAATTCCAAACGCTCTGCGGCGGATTCAAAGCAGTGGAGATCATAGAGCTCTGCAATGTTGTCCCTTACTGATTGAATAAAATGGAATTTAACCTTATCGACTTGTGCGCAAACCTGGTACCAGTTTGTGCATGCAATATCCACCATGTGCCTTTGATTAAGCATACCTCTTTCAAGATCTCCTTTGTGCATGCCTCGAATGCTATGGACCAAATGTTGTTCTGCTGCATAGCGGTGTTCCAGTACGTCTCTATTATCTGCCAGTATGGGGCTTCAGTTAATGCTTTTGCAACGTGTGGCGTTGCATAACTTACCATCTTCAAGTCGCTTGCACTCATAAACGGCCGTCTGTTCCACATGTAGAGCTCCAGAAGCCTGCCCATTGCAAATACAAGACGCGTCATGTCTGAGTGACCAAATCGATGGATGCTGCAACTGCCAGAGACCATTGATCGAGGTGTAGACACCCCCTGCGGTTGCGATTGCCGCCGCCTCTGTCTCTAATTCTTTTCGGTAGCTTGCGTTCGCAGTGGATTTGTAATGATCGCGCGGGCTTCTGGATAGGGGATGGGGGTAGGCAGGTTTTCAAGACCTCTGAGAGGAGTGGGAGTGCTAGCAATGCCGGATGCTGGGCTGGATACAACGCGACACATTGAGTCTGTCTGTATGGGTCCCCAGGGAGCTGGTGTGTTGTGACTGCATGTACCCGGCGTGGCGGTTGGAGTATTTATTAACCGTCGCTGTGTAGCGTATGGGGTGGAAGTGACGCGTTGAGTGATATCTGCAACGCGAGAATTGTTCAGCGAAGATGACGGGGTGGAGTTATGACCTTGGATTGTAGAGTGTACGGAACTCCCTCCTTGAGAGGAATCCCTCTCGCCAGCCAGTACGGAAACGCGTCTCTTATGAGGCGGAAGTTGAGAGTTCCCTAAAGGCCCACCCTTTTGTTGATTCTGACGATTAGCGAGACTTCGAATATTTTGTACGATCGGAGTCGTGCCAGGTTGAGTGCTTTGGGAAGGCATCTTCCGATATAGATGTTCGACGTTAAGAAGGTAGGAATAATATCCTCTGCATGCATATGCAATGGCAGGTGAGGTAGACTCCTATTTGAGCGACCATGGACAGATTCAACAAAAAAGGGAGGCGCAGTGTAGACCGCGCTAGACTCTAAACCCTGACAATACTCGGGGACGAGATCCCTTCAGAATGATTCAATTATGGGGTTAACTGACATCAGATTAAACTCAGATTAAACTGAGCATTGGTATTCACTGTTACAGCAACATCTGAAGGTCTATTTGCACCGCTTGAAGGGTGTTTGTGCCATCTTGGCGCGATGATCATCGTATTGCACTCGTTCTTGGCACAATACTTCGAAACATCAGTTGTGTATATCTTCAGTTTCCCGGTGGAAATCCCACTTTGGCAGAGCTAAAAGCATCACAAAGGGAACAATGACGTATTCTCTATTCTATGACATCAGTTGCGTGTGCTTTTTGCACTACTAGGCGTTGATAGCCGTGTTGGATGGTTGCACAGTTGGGACAACTTGAGAACTACTCAGTTTCCTCCGAGATGAACGAGGTCTGAGCGGTTAAAGTGGCATCAGATGCCAAAACAATGCCCAGCGTCGCAAACTGTCCTCACCATGCGGACTAAATCTCGTCTTGAGGCTTCTCATTCATGAGGTGCCTGGTGGTTGTACAAGATGAAGGCTGGGCCGTTTTGTGTTCATTAGCCAACAAAACACAGGATATGAAACAAATCGCAGGAACTCGAGTATGTATATCCCTTCTTCGCGCATACACCTCAATTCGCTTTTCCTCCCGTATTAAACACACCGCCAGCAATTAAACACACCGCCAGCATCCTGAACTATCTGGACATCACGTGACTTGCACAAAACAACGACTCTCGTTCCAAAACACACCCGATGACCTACACAACTTTGTAAGTTCACTCTGGGCTTCCTTCCGCTACGTTCAACTGTAACATAATGCTAACGCCTTGGATGTAGATTCATTTTGAACTCGCAGCGATGGCACGAAAGGGCAGCCACAGAGGAAAGGGGAAGGCAACTGCTAGGGCAAAAATGCTGACATCGGTTATAAATCGATGCTTGTCATTGCATGGGGACCGTATAAAAGTATTCATCTCGTAACACATCCGTGGACTCATACAGATATACAATGTTTGCGGCGTAAAGGATGAGAGGGCCTGGGACCTCTTTTATGATATAATATTTCTTGATCCAGTCACAACACGCCACTTTTCACAATTCCAGCTGATGTGGCCCCACCGCAGGGGCAGGAGTTCACCTTTTTGGGAGTGGTGGGTAGCGTTCCGCTCATATATGGGGCAAATGTTTGACAAAACCCGCGATCAAATGAACAATTGGAGGTGGGACAACCCCTGTGCCTTTGGGGATAAAGTCGATCGCTCCAATCCGCAGACAACCAGCTCGGGGAAGGTTAAACGCAGCGGCGAGCGTTTCGCTTGGTACGGTAGCGATGATCTCAGGGCAACCATTGAGCCACCAAGCTGCCGGCAGTACAAGCCAGGCGACTTCCTGGCCGTTAGACCACTGAATTGGGATGAAATAATCGATGAGGATGATGATGATGTCAACTGGGTGGATTCTGGAGCGCTGAGCGGTGGAATGAGCCGTCCTGGCGATGGCAATAAAAATGACAATGGCGAGGGTGGGGAGGACACGCAGGGAGGTGAGAAACGGACCGGGAAAGGGAAGGGAACAAAGGACAGGAAGTGGAAATGGAAGGGCAAGGGGAAGGGAAATGGTAAAGGGAAAGGTATTGTTAAACAAACCCCAGGGGGAGATGATATCTCTCGTGCCATTACTTTGCAGTTGCAGAACGAAAGGTATGAGGCAGACTCGGCCACGGAGGGCTAACTAGAGCGGGTATATTTAGAGCCAGACGCATCGCCTGCTGAGTCTATTTCCTCAGATGATGATACCGACTCTACCGAGAAGTCGGACAGTGAATATGACTCAGAACCTTACCCTGATGTGGATATGCGCATGGAGGATGATGAGGACACACCGGACGGCGTTGATTTAGACGGCGATATGGATATGGAAATGGATGGTGACGATGATGAGGAGGAAGATGAAGAGGAAGAAAATGAAGACAAGGAAAATGAGGAGGAGGATAAGGATGAAGATGATGGCAAAGAACCTCGGACGATTGTCCAGGGAGAGATGGTAAATACATCCGTTGACGATGCTGATACCATGGTAGATGATGAGCCAACTGTGCTACCTGAGCAAGGCCAGGAGATGGAGCAAGGCCAGGAGATGCGCAAGCATACCCCACGGCTACAACCTCCGGAGCCTGCCTCACGACCACAAAGCCCAGAGCATCCCCAGCGACCACGAACTCCGGAGACTCATACCCTCAGTAGCCTGGAGTTTTTGGGGCTTGTGACACCTCAAAAATTTCGCCCAGTGGCGCCAACTCTGCGGGAAGCTGAGGCAGCCGGAAACACCTCGGATGTCGATGCGGAGCAGCAGCTACTCGGCAAATCGACAGGTGTCGACAGTCTTCCCGATGTCTCTCTCCCAGATGTCCCTCTTCTGGATGTCACTTTACCGGATGTACCTCTCCCTGATGTCCCTCTCCCTGATGACCCTCTCCCTGAGGCGCGCCCGGATGGCTCGGGGGGCGAGGAGTGAACCAGTCCTCGCGTTGCGTTTAGGTTAAAGTCGCGTTCTTGTCTTGTGAGTTTGCTTTGCTGTAATCTATTCATCTTAGGCAGTGATTAAGGCATGCGTGGAGGTGTTTTGTTCATTTGGGTTAGGGTTGTGGGCTTGTTCGTTTCCGTTGTGCTGATCTATTTAGCTCAGGCATTGATTATTACACGAGTCGCGAGGTTTTTGGATTGCTCACGGGTTATTTTTTATTTATTCATAGTATTATGGGACATCTCGCATGAAGTGTTTTTACAACTCCTGGCGTGATGTTGTTGAGGCTCAATAAATCTTTCAAGTATCGTGAGCTTATACCCACACAAGACTGCTCAGGCCCAGCTCCAACTTTCGTCCCTTTCTACAGCGAATACTCCACTCCTCCCGTGTCATGGACAATGCCAGAGAAGATCCCATTGCGTTGCCCCAAATTTTAATGCCGAAAGAAGTTCACCTCAGACAGCTGGCGACTTAAACATATCAAATTACACCATCCTGAACACCTTCAAAAAACAAAGAATCTGACTGTACGCAGCGTGCCCCGACACGTTGACCCCGCTCAGCATTGTGAATTCAACGCTAACAAAGATTCAGTCAAAGACTTGGACGCGTTTCCCTACCTCGAACACATTGAAAAGATCGCAGACTCGGAGTCTCAACCACCACCACCTCCTCTGCCGCGGACGGAAACATACCCCGCCGCCGGCGCTCCGCTGAGCGATTACATTGTCGAGCCATGGGAACACGACGCTCAGGGTTACCTTGAAACGAACCTACAGAACAATCCCTACTACACATTTGCGACGCATGAAGAGTACAAATATATCCAGTGTGGGATCAAGAAGAAGGGTATCAAGACGTACTATGACAACGTGCTGAAGGAAGAATACACCACTCTGCATTTCCCAAGCTTCAAGAAGGGGGATGGCGTCCAGAAGCTCGTGGCTAGCATGCCAGGTGATCAGGCTCTCGGGGAGTGGGAACTACACACCCTCGAGGATTTGAGAGGGAATGACAATCATCAACGGCCTATCAAATGCTCGAGTCGAGACATCATCAAAGCATGAGATCGTTGATGCTGCAGCCAACCTACGCCGAGGATCTCATTTACGCCCATCAGCGTTGCTTTGCCAGCGATACACCACCAAAACGCCTCTATACTGAAATGCACACTGCGGACTGGTGGTGGGAGACACAGGTAAGCAGAGATACTCAAGGATAATAACTTGCTAATCGAGGTTAAGGCAACGCTCAGACTGGGGGATACACTGGTTCCCTTGATCTTCATGTCCGATGGAACACATCTCTCGAATTTTGCTGGCGCCAAGAAAGAGTGGCCTGTATATATGACAATTGGCAATCTATCTTCGAAGATCAGCCAGATGCCCTGAGCGCACACAGTCGTAATGGTCGCTCTCCTCCCGATTCCAATCGAGAACCGCAATATTCCTCAGAAGCGGCTGGATGAGCAGCGGCAAACAAACTGTGAGGTGCTGAAGGAAGTACTCCAGCGGGTACTCCGGCCTATCACCTTTAAACTCAATCCCAGCGCCGGGAGCGGGTATTACAACGTTCTCTGTGCAGATGGCAACTTCAGGCATTGCAAACCGGTTTTAGCAGCATGGCTCGCAGATTGCCCTGAGTATAGCAACCTACATCATCTCGAGCCGCATGTCTGTTATTGGTGCGAGTGTCCAAAGAATAAACGTGGAGATTATGTCTCTTCTGCCCAGCAACACCCCCGGCAGGATCACAATCTCTCTAGAACGCTCAGCGATACCAACACCAAGGCAGCCGATGCCAAACTCTCGTCGCGCCATGTTCACCGAGGATTCAACCTGTTTTGACATATTCCCTGTATTATGAGTGACCTTCCAAGGCCCGACCTCCTCAATACATTGCAGATCGGCATGCTTGACCACCTCCAGAAGTGGAGTTTCCACTTCATGAAGATGCACGAACGGCTTGACGAGTACAATGCAATGTGGCTATTCATGCCTGCTTACCACGACCTCACACCAAAAAATAAGTCATATGAGGAAGTGTCTCAATGGAATGGGAAGGAGATGAAAGAAATGAGCTGGTACCTGCATGGAGATGTAACCCAGTCTCTACGAGGCGGAAGCTCCGCTCAGAGTCCCATATTCAATCGCGCAATTGAGTGTACACGGGTATTGTTCGAATTCTATATGTATGCTCGATATAAATCTCAGAATGATGCAACTTTGACCTACATGGAGGACGCCTTGCATCGTTTTCACACCTTCCAAGATGTTTTCTTACTCGGCCAAGCAGGCAGAAAGGCGAAGGCCAAAGCCAATGCACTGAGAACGGAACTCGTGAAGAAGCGAAAGGTAGATAAGGAAACAAATGCTGAAACTTGGACGCCGTCCAAGAAGTGGCACAATATGAACGCCTGGCGGGATTATATCAGCCACGAGATAGATGTTTCCAAGGAGTTCGATGCCGACTTCAACTTTCCGAATATTCACTTGATGTCTCATTGGGTTGAAAAGATTCGGCGATACGGAGCCTTGTAACAGTATTCTGCCGAGAGACATGAACAAGCACATGAAACAAACCTCAAGGACGGTTGGAACACCTCCAATCACAATCTTAATTACCTACCGCAAATAATCACCTTTCAGCGTTGCATTCTCAGCTTCGAAATCAGAGAGCTCAATCTCCCAGCTCTCGCTCAGCGTCGGCAGAACAGCGCTGCCACCTGTAAAGTCCTCCCTTCCTGTGCTGATCAAGCTGCCCCCCTGGGCTCCCAGTCATATGCGAAGCCTGAATTCATGGGGCCCCAATACCGCTGTGATGGGAAGCATCCTGACGCTATGATCAAAGACTTCAGAGCATTACTCGACAATACACAAGACGCAACGCACTGCACGGCAATATACAGCAGCACACGGGAGTTTATCAAGCATAAGAGTCGTAACAAGACATATATATCAGATGAACAACTGCACGCAATAGAGCTCTGTATTTACCATGGTATTACGGTTCAAGTTGAGGGTTTAGATGGTGAACGCATATCTCAGATTTGTCGATGCACAGGAAGCCAGAGCTGGCGCGGAGGGGATCGACGGACTGACTGGGTAAGGGTAAAGCAATGCCCGGGGAGGTGTTATAGCGGTCTGAATGGGCGCCTCCCGTGGCAACTGCAACGACTATTCAACTTCAAACTCCTAAACGAGGATGGAGCTTTCGTTGAATACTGGTTAGCCCTGGCGCGCACCATAATACCTGAAAACTCGGGTAACTTGGATCCCGTCTCGAAATTTGTACCAGTAAGAAATGCACCAGCAGCCGTTGCTTTGCAAGTTTTCAGCATGGGAAATATTGTCGGCTGCGCGCACGTCATTCCAGGGATAGCTACTAGTAGTAAGACAGGAGACGGACGGAACGAACGATGGACTGTCAATAGCCACATAGATCTGGCGAGTTGGAATGATGTGTACAATTAGTATAGAGAGAATAGCATTTTGCGCGCTGTGCGAAGGAACGCGAGGAGAGATATTCCCAGTGTCACCCCTTGCCTTGCAATCCTGTATAATTAGTAAAGAGAGAATTGCATTTTGCGCGCAGGTAGAAGGAACGTGAGGAGAGATTTCCACAGCGTCACCCATCACATTGCAATCCCCATTCAAGTGCGTACCCAATGAACCCATTCCGACATATGGTCACAGTTGGCCACAACGCCAGAGTGATCATTTAAAATAGGAGACCGACAGAACGAGAAGAAACGGTGAAACATCGATCACAGGGCGATATGGAACGTGACGCGTTGAATTGAAGCCGTGCGCGGAGTAATCTGCCACCGGGGTGTCTCTGACGGCTCTGACAGGGCCCGTCCACTCTGACGGAGCCATTCCGCCCGGACGGAAATATTTTTTGCTGATGAAAGGTGGTACTACCAGATCTTCGACGTAGTCCAATGGGAACAAATCCTAATAGATTATAGTAAAATACTCATAGATAATAATAGTTATAATAAGAACTCAAACTTAATAATATTTCAGCTTCTTTCTCGCAGGTAGGTATCGTTCGTGATTAAGCTTCTCGCTGCCGTTTTCAATGCTAGAGCAGTGTTGTCACTTTATAGCTTTCCTTTATTGCATGATTGGTTTTAAAGAATTACTCTCCCCCGAAGGGCCATTATCGTCAACTGAATTGCTAAGATCTCATCTGTCATATCATAGAGTACTCCAAACGAGCTGTAATCTCTCTTGACACAACCATACTTCCCAAAGGTTATCGTGTTCTTGCGTGATTGGTTTTAAAGCACTATGCTCCCTCTCGGGCCATCATCTGTAATAAGATGTAATCAAACCGTACTTTAACTTAGATTACGCAATGTCGTTTGAAAGCATTACACTCCTGATTCAATCAGGCCATCCATTGCTTCATGCAGATTTGAACTTAGACATCTCACAATCGTACGAGTCGGTAGTTGCAACATCTACCAATCCAGTTGGCAATGCTTATCGCCTGTGAAATCCCTCATGCAGATGAGTTATTTATTGCCTCACAGATTGCATCACCGACCAACTGATACTATGCCAACGTGGAACATTGACGCGTAAGCTCATATCCGATACGAGTTTACATTATGATCCAAACTACTCAAGCCAATGAGTAGTGCTCGCTCTAGGCCCGAGTCTACATCATTAGTCCCTCAGTTATGTCATGCTAAGGTCAAGACTCCTCTCCTGACCGAAACGTGCCCCACCAAATTCCATCCTGTTATAGGTGGGGTGGAGAGTTCTCCTTCACGCATATTGACTATCAACTGCCGTGCCTGATGACCAGGCATGTCCCGCATAGTGTTCAGAAGTGAACAAAGGCGTAGCGGCCAACACTGCTAATCACCGAGTGAATCTAGCATGGCATGCTCATACACTTTGCCCGACTAATCTGAACTCCCGCTAAGGAGCATATTACTGACCACTTGAATATTACATGCATAGGTGTTATGCATATCATTGATATGTATGCATCTAGTATTCATAATTCAAGTATGACTATCGCTGTTAAGGACAACCCCTAACACTGTCCCATCGTGAAAATGAGTGTGAACAGAGCATCAACCATTTTTAGTCTTGCATCTTGGGTAATCTAACTTGGGATTGGTTGCAAATATCCATAAATGAGATATTGGCCGCCTTTAGGGGCAAAAACAGTAGCAACACGCTCCTTGCGTCATCTTGAAAATGAGCGTCAATGGAGCGTCACCAATTGTTGGTCTTGCATTGTGGCCAATATAGGTGTTGCATTGTGGCAATGATTTATATATGATGTCCTGGCAGCCTTTTCATCCGAAACAGTGCATGACATATGGGAAACCCCATCATGAAAATGAGCGTCAACGGACTATCAAAAAATTTTGCTCATGTATAATGGCTAATCAAAACATTGCGCGGATATGTGCTCTCATAACAGAACTACTGACCACCTTTCGAGACTGAAATATAATATATAAAAGGAAAAATACGGATTTCAAAATAATCGATATCACAAACTGCAACACATGCAAAAACTGATTATTGGCTACTGAATACCTGATTTTATTAATGTACTATCATCAAAGTGCAAAACCAAGAGCATTAAATGAATCTTGTGATGGATCCGCTGGACAACCCACTGACAACCCAACCAATGCAGAAGGGTTGGGAAATTACCGTTAAACCGGATCCGAATTGACGGTTTGGGTGTATTGGCAACCCAGACCGCCACTTTGGCAACGTTCCATATCCGACCTGGACCTGGACCCGATGTGACGGTATGGAACCGTTGCGAACACTACTTTGAGGCCATGATCATGCAAACTTCTAGGCCATAATGGAGCGAGTCTGGAAATAAACTTGGAGGCCGTGATTGAGTGAGTTTGGAGATGCACTTGGAAGTAATACTCGAGCATATTTGGAGATGCACTTGTAGGCCATCATTTTACAAACTTGCAAGCCATAACCGAGGGAGTGTGAAGATACACTTGGAGGCCGTAAATAAGCGAGTTTGGAGATTTGCGTTTGGCTGCTACGATCGAGTGTGTTTGGAGTTTCATTTTGAGGTTGTAATAGAGCAAGATTCGATGAGTACTGGGAGGTAATGTTAACAAAGCTTACTGACTGTCACATCAAGTCCACATCGTTGGTCGAAACCGAACAGTGACCAAATTGGCGGTCTGGCTCGTCAATAAACCTGAACCATCAACTCGGGTATGGTTCTTTGGTCAACTGACAACCCATCCGAATCAGGCAGGTTGTCAGAGGGTCGCCCAGCGTGTCCATCTATAGATTTGTTTAAGGCTCTTGTTTTCGCAGTTTGTTAATATTGTCTTATCGAAATCGCGTTTTCAACAATGAATAATACATTTTTGAATGGTTTGTAGTTTGCAATATTGATCAATTTGGAATCTGTGTTTTCCATTTGATATATTTTATTTTTGCCTATCAAGCAGATAAATAATACAGTTATATGCGCGAAGATCCGCGCAATGCCTTCATTACGAATTATGCAAGACTTAATAATGTTGACCCTCTGTTAACGCTCATTTTCAGGATGCAACAGGGAGCATGTCGCTGTTGTTTTTGCCCTCAAAGGCTGCCAATATCTCATAAATGAATGTCTGCAACCAATCAGAACATAAATTACTCAAGATGCAAAGATAAAAATCATTCACACTCAATCGACGCACATTCCCAGAATGGGGTAGCGACCATGTTTCTATCTCTGTTGCCAATAAAAGCTACCTATACATCGGATATGCGTAACACCAACCAGATCACTGTTCAATGACCATAGATACACGACCACATATCGTTAACGCTCCGTGGACGTTCATTCACCGAATGAGGCGTTGACCGTGTTGGTGTCTCTTGTGCTTATAAAAGCTGGCAATGCGTCGGTTATGCATGACAGTGACCAAATCACTGATCAATGACCGTACTTACAAGACCACAAATCATTGACCCTCCGTTGACGCTCATTTTCACAATGGGGCGGTGACCATGTTGCTGTCTCTGTTGCCTACAAAAGCTGCCAATACGTCAGTTATGCATAACAGCGACCAGATCACTGTTCAATGACCGTACATACAACACCACAAATTGTTGATGCTCCGTTGACGCTCATTCCCAGCATGGGGCAGTGACCATGTTGCAGTCTCTTTTGCCAATAACAGCTGCCAATATGTTGGTTATGCATAACAGCGACCAGATCACTGTTCAATGACGGTACTTACCAGACCAAAAATTGTTGACACTCAGTTCATGCTTGTTCTCAGAATGGGGCGGTGACCGTGTTGCTGTCTCTTTTGCGAATAAATGCTACAAATAAGTCAGTTATGCATAACAGTGACCAGATCGCTGTTGAATTACCATACTTACAAGACCACAAATTGTTGATGCTCCGTTGAAGCTCATTTTAATGAATTGTCCATTCAACATCTACTGCCATCGATAATTGTTTTCATCATGATTTGAACTTATTGGTTGTCTTTCTGTCAGATTGGGACTCAGCCCTTTGGCAATGCCAAGCGCTGTAACATTCTTGCACTGTTCGCTCTCACATGGCTAAAGTTTATATATTGTGGCAAAGATTTATTGTGCCAGCTATACATCTATTTATCAACTGATACTCACAAGCTACTGCTCACCATTCACCCAAAACATATCTCTAACTGAAACTCCCTATCAAGGTACATAATGAAGCTGGTGTAACATTAACGCATTCTGTCCTACTGTTTCTTCACTTCCTTATTCCTCCTCGTTTCTATTGTGTTAAGCGTCACCAACACCTTGTCAGCCTGTCTCTTTGACTTCCATATTGGCCGAATCAATCCAGGAATATTTGGCACAGCACTCACATCCCACTGCTCTGTGTGTTCCAGATCCTTGACGCCATTGCCTTGCTCTATATCAGATTCAACATCTGCCGCGCAATCCTCTTCGCTGTCATTTGGATTAACCAAGTCGCCATTCCAGTCTAGCCAATCTTTAGTGTCCGAAATGCTTTCAGGTAAGCTACTCTCATCACTTTTGACTGGATGATGGTTGATTCTGCCGACCCAGCAGACATTTAATCTTTGAGTTCGTCCTCCAGGGAGGTTCTTTGCAGACAAAGCTGGTGGCAAAGGTGATCTTTCTGACAGTATAAATGCTGCCGTACCATGATGTTGAAAGAGTGACCACAATGCTTTGACAATCTCTTCTGTGTCCGAAATGTATCTTACGGCTGTCATATGGTTGTTTTGAACACGAGATTCCTTCTGTGTAGCACGTAGGTTTTGTTAGCCTTGCCACATCTCCAAAACGTCGTGCACTTTGGCCATTCTGTGCAATTTCCTTTCCTCCACCTCTTTCTTCATTCCGGAGTTGTTTTCTTTGTTTGTCATATCCAATGCTGGGTCATTGCCTGCCAAAATCCTGGTATTAGCTTGAGCAAACTGCCTTACAATGACTTTTTGCGAATGGGCCTCGCCTGGGGTTTTTGACTGCCTCCAGCCGATAACATCTCACCCAAGGGAAAAGCTGGAGTCCACTCCGACAGCATGTGGTATAATAGAGTATATGTAGCGCGGCATGTAGGAGAGATCGGCGTACTTGGAATGCATTTCCTCTTGCTGGCGTGACCAGTCGGTTATATCCGGTATCCAAAATGTAGGGCTAATCTCGATTGAATCGGAGTCGTAATCAGTGAGATGTGGATTCATTCGCCCCCAGTTCTTTGGTGCTTCAGGCGGTGAATTCAAATAAAGCCTGGCAGCAGTGACTAAGTGTGCTGCGCGATCACTTCATCCGGGTGTCATTTCAGCCTCATTGTTAGACGTTATGTATTCTTCATCATCCCTGGACAAATGATATGGATCAAATATGATTGCCCGGATCCGGAAGCCAAGGCGGAGGGGACGAGATTGCTATGCGGTACATTTTTGGCTTCATTGACCGGCACACCTTGATGTTTGGCCCACTATTCATTCTCCACATGCTGCAGAAATGCCTCCTTGTATTGGGTAGTACAGAATGTCTCGTCCTCAGGGTTAATGTCCATTTTCTGTCGAGCTAACTTCACAGCGAAGAACAAGTCCTCCTTCGATGGAGTCTTCTTCTTAGCCAAACCTTGCATAGCGCCATCCATATGATTGAACATGTCATTGTAGACAGTGATAACGTGCTCCAATGTGACTGTATGCCTCTTCGATATCCACAGGATTCAATATCGGAATGGTCTCAAAACCTGCATGACGTACTGGACAATGGCCCATTCATCCCGTGTTGTGAAGAGTGGCCATTAGTCGCTGTATTTTAGATTTTGGAGTGACTCGTTGGTGAATTCTCAGAATCGGTAGGTTTGCTCATGCAACTCCAGTGTCGAGTTCCAACATGTCTTCTCATCCATAATAGATAGTACAGCGATGCAGACTTTGGCTTTTTGACAGCCAATGAACTCTTTTTGACGACTAGGTGTCAGCATAATCAATACAGGAAGCATTCTCTGCAATATGAAGGTCAGTTTCAGGACTTTCAAAATATCTTGAAATATGTACTTTCTCAATTATCTTTGCTAAACCTGGTCTCATGGCCGACATCTTATTGATTCTAGCATTGCCCTCATTTCGAAGTATTTAACTCTTTCCAATTACAATGCTTTGATTCTCTCGAAATTGCTGATCACGCTCATTTTCTACCCAAGACTTGGTGCGGCGTTTTACACCCAGACTGCTCATGAATGCACCTAAAGCCAGCTGTATGACATGCGCCATGCATGGTATATGATTCCTCAATGCAGGCCACTCGATTCCGGAGCCCTCAACCGTTGATTGCTGTTCGTGTATCATCGAGTAAGTTCAGGAAGCACTGTCTGTCACAATTCAATGCAAACAGCCGTTGGTAAGTTCAAAACAGTCAAGCACGTCCTTTGAATGTACGGCTAGCCTTGCTCCTGTGTGTTGGCCCTTGACATATCATCCGTAATTAGCCTTGGAAATAGGAAATCAATAGGCAATCAACATCATCGAAAGCGAGTTGTACTTCATGCAATGGCCAATGTCGATCCATATTGGGAGCAATGACTGAAATTTTGCCGAGTTTGTTTGTGGATGTCCATCCGTTCAAAGCTAAACTAAATATATTTCGTGATGGCAGTTGCGTCTTAATTGCATCCATGGTCTGTGCATATTCCCTCTGGCAAATGTTTCTAAGTGTCGTGGCGTAAGGCAGCAGATGGTCACTTTGTAATGCTTTATATGGCCGTCATTGCTGGAGATTTGAGATAGTGTTCCATGTAATCTGTGCCGAAACAAATCCTAACATGAGGTAGCGATTCCACGTGTCTTGGTGAAATTTGGAAGTTTCAAAGGCCTTAGCTGCCAGTTTACAGCATTTTGTCTGTCAGTTAGGTAAATGTGGATCAACCTCAATGTCAAATGTAAATTTTCTCTGCGAACTTACTTTGGTAATTCCTCAACTTCCTTGCCTGTTCATCATGGCGAAAGCTGTTTCATTGACCATTCAACTAGTCAATTGAGTAACTTCCGACTCTGTCAGTTTGTTTAACTTTGTGCTGTGAGGTTTTGGCAACAGGTGTTTCCTCATTGAGCTGGTACCAGGTTCGGATAGATGGCGAAGGACTTGATGACAAATGATACATATAATTCCAGGGCTGCCTGTCTCCTCATTACTCAGTGCAAATAAAACTGCCATGAAGATGCATGTGCAGAATTATTCCAAGCAATAGGACATTTCAAGCCTACATTCATTCAAGCCCACCAAGAGTCGAAGACGCTTTGTAAAGTATGATCGCTCAAATCACGAATAAAGACACAGTCATTTTTGGAAGAAATCATCACCACTACCATTGAGGTATTGATATATTTTGAATCTGACATAGAGGTAGGAATAAGAATGCTGGGTAATCCTACTCGACCGACTGCCGAAAGTACACTTATATTGTAGCAGAATGAGGGTTCTTAAATATTGACTACCGAGCTACAAGCAAAACAATGCAGATCTGTAAGACAATGCATGCATATTTCTGAAGTTATATACAAGGACATATTGAAAACAGTGACTGTGTAAAACTCAATTTAGGAACAGTGCAAGGCACTTCATTGCTGTGTAGCTTACTGAGTCTCCACAAACATTGTTGATGCTCCGTGGGCGTTCAATTGTAGGAAGCAGATGCGATATTGTCACTAATATTTCTGCCCATAAAGGATTCCACTAGGATCATTGTGGGTTAGCTGCATTCCATTGCCCTTAGATTATCCAAGATACAAGAGCAAAAATTATTGACGCTCCGTTGATACTCATTTTAGGATATAGTGAGAATGTTGTCGCAAGCATTTTTGCCTAGAAAGACGGCCAACAGTTCAATTATGGAACAATATGCTCGCACAGCCAGTTGAGTTTCAATGATGCAAGGTCTAAAATTATTGACTCTCCATAGACTGTCAATTTTAGGGGATAGTCACGATGTCGTCCATAGCATTATTGCCAAGAACGGTGGGCGATAGCTCAATTGTGCATTGATGTCATCGCACAGCCCCTTGAGTATCCAATATGTGAGGCCTAAAATCATTGACACTCTGTTGCCACTCAAATTTAGGACATAGCAGCGATGTTGTTGCAACCATTTTTGACTAGAAAAGCAGCCGATAGTTCCATTATAGGTTGATGTAGCCGCACAGCCCATGGATTTTCCGAAATGCAACGCCAAAAGTTGTTGACACTTATTTGTAGGACATTGAAGTGATGTTGCAGCGACTATTTTTGCCTACACAGGCAACCGACAGTTCGATTATGAGTTAATGTTGCTGCGCAGCCCTTTGGATTTTCCAAGATGCAAGGCGAAAAATCATTGCCGCTATGGTGACACTCATTTTTAGGATGGGTCAACAAACATGTCATTTGCCTTTTTCAATATAACACTGACCAATAAATTGACAATTGGACTATGCAGCCTTTTGATTGCCGAGTGTGTAAGACTCAGAATCATTAACGCTCTGTTGACGCTCACATCAATCACATCGAAACAGCGTTCGTACACTCAATTATTGTATGCCACGAATCGTATACTCATTATTGACATCCACCATTGGGTTTCTGAGTATTATCATTTGCATCCAGGAGCTTTGTTACCTCCCAATGTCTGATCAACCTCTAGCCAGGTTATCTGAGCGAGAAATGACGTGGCCCTATCGCATACCTGTGCTTTTGGCTGGCAATTTACGCCATGTAGATCATTTCACTGGTTTTTTGTAAATATAGCTCGACTTCCTCACCCTTCCTCATCCAGCTCCCTCTCCATGATTTCCATGCTGTACTATAAGCAATTTCAATTATTTCAACTGTGTGCACCCGGTCTGTGCGGATCATTATGCATTTGGATGCATGGATGAATGCAGTATTACAGTCGTCATTCAGACAGATTCCTATTGCACACGGACCACTCCTCGAATGACTCATATGGCCACACTCACTTAAATTATGTTTTCATATTTCGTCACTAATTTAGCTGTTGCTTTCTCACTACAGTAATCTGCCATGAGGAAATGAATGTTTTGGCCGTCTGAGAGCTTGATGTAGATTCTCGAACATTCGGATGGTGCGTTCGACCCTTGCACATGCTCAGACGAATTTTCATGTCTCAAAATTTGGTCACTGAAATCAATTAAAAGCGGACATGTAGCAAAATTGGTACACATATGTCTTTTCTCTGTGATATGACGTCAACAATACCAATTTGCCTCTCTATTGCACTGCAGACGCAGGAGCCGTCACCATGTCTTTGTCTGAATCCGATTTCTATATGGTGATTAACTGGGGAGGCTATATGCAGGGGTAAGAGCTTACAAGTTCAACAGGGGTCGCATTCTGAATGCGTGTTGCAACGGGCATTGCGGCAGCCACAAGATCGGATATACTTATATTCGACTGCGGCTTTCCATAACCTAGCGTAAAATGACTACTTCCAGGTCGAGAAGTCCCTTGCAGCATTTGCGATAATCCGGCGACAATGTCAAGAGACTCCATAAGCTCTCCAATCGGTGTTGGTGCAGATGCCCCAGCATCAATATCTGTGTGTGGTTAAACAACTGCCGTAACACTGAATTCAGATGTGAAGTACTGCTTATCGTGTTCACCAAAGTAATCAGCTGCTTCCTCCCATTCCGGTTGTGACAATTAGTCAAGCATCATCTGCTTCAGACGAATCCTCTCCATGCGCTGCTGCACCGTTTTGGTGATTGTACCCGCCACGCAGCCGTGTTTGTCATCTTCGCTCAGCTGACCCTGCTGTGCCACTTCATCATCCTCATCTTCCCCATCCTCCCCATCGTCAGAACTTGCAAGATCACTCAGTCAGTTTCTAATAGCAACCATCATCCCCTGAAAAGCAATTTCGGACTCCCTGTTGGTTAATCCGGCATTTTCAGCTTTCCTTGTGTCATCGTGCTCTTGCTGAACCACTGCCTCTGCATCTTCAACTCGCATTCTTGCCCCAGCAGTCTCTCTCTCAACATAAACCTCGATTCATTTTTGTTTCTCTTCACTGCTTAAGAAGTGCATATCTCGTCGTTTCGCGGCTGCAAGCTTCATATTGGATCCGAAGCTGTTGAATGCCCCAAGGGCTCGCACTGTCTCTGCTTCCAAGCCGCTCTTGCCTGCATTCGCTTGATGATGTCGTTGGGTGGACCGCTTTGTTGGCTTGCCATATTTGCCCCCCGGAAGTGGCGAAAAGTTCTTTTTTGGAGTATTGACCATTGTAGTTTGCGTTAACTTTGTGGTTTGGCGAGATGTTGCATGTTGGAACATATGGACCATATGGAGGCAATCTGCATCTTTTATGTCAAGGTTGGTACGTTTACTAATCTTGAACAACACAAAATCTCGCTTTTGACTGTCAATGAAACGGGAATAGTTAGGCTAACCGTACAACATGACTTGATTGCTAGTGTCAGGTTCATGTAATATCCTGGGGATTCTTTGAGCCAAACATCAGCAGACGTCCTTTCCCTCGTACAATGTCCAATGGTTGGCTGATAATTATGCGATTTCGGCAATCATACACTGCAATTTATCCCAGTTACCAAGCACAGAACATCGGACATACATATTACACATTGCGGGGCATTGGGATACCCCTGCAACTTGCGGCCATATGCAGCAGGATTCGTCTTGAGTATAAGGAAAATGTTGGGTGCTACATATTCCGTTCTGACATGAAGCTAACTATATAGCCTTCAGGACTTCCCACGTCTTTTCGTTATTGTCTTCCTCTCCAATTCCACACCAGCAAATCCTGCAAACACAACCACCCCAGCGAGGGGAGAGCAGATCGAAATCAATCGGATTGGCGGGTGCTACATCTAATATGTCACATCAGCACAATGTATTTTAGTCACTGGAAGCCTCCAGGAGTGTCTGAGAGGATGCGGAGTCGAAACCTAGATGCGTCAATTTCAGGACAGTATAGGACCATAGGAGGGCATTCCGGCCGGCCTTCCGAGTAACTGGGATCTGGGATGACTGGTACAGGAGTACCATCGGAGTAATTGTGATAAGTTTGAGAACACCTCTGAGCGCGGGAGAGAGCTTTGGGTGCACCTGGGAGCACCTGGGACCCCCGGCGACAAGTCTAGGAGCCCTCGCGACAAGCCTGGGAGTGCTAACGACATGTCTGCGAGCAACGACAACAAGTCTGCGAGCGCCCACGACCAGCCTCGGAGCAACTAGGAGTGCCAACGTCAAACCTTGGAGCACTTCGAATTACTGTAAAGCTGATTGGGAAAACGACATAGTTGGGAACCTTGCTGTTGTGCCTGGAAATCAAAGCTACTACTCATCGTTCAACGATTTTTATAACTCATGTATTCAGTTTTTATCCTCATATATCTATCTATATAGCTACCCATCTACACACAGTATATCTGGACTGGCTGCAGGAGGTGCTTGAAAGTATTTCGAGATGTGCCTGAGAATGACGATATAGTGAACTCAGAGATACACTCCAAGGTGATGATCGAGCGAGTTTGTTGATGCACTTGGAGGCCATGATCATGCGAACTTGCATGCCGTGAGTGAGCGAGTTCGGAGATACATTTGGAGGCCGTGATTGAGCAAGTTTGGAGATGCACTTGGAGGCCATGATCATGCGAACTTGCAGGCCTTAATAAAGCGAGTTTGGAGATACACTTGTATGCTGTCATCATGAGTCTTTCGGGATTCACTTTGAGGCTGTAATCAAGCGAGCTTGGTAATAGACATTTGAGGCTGTGATCGTGCATGGTTGGACGCATACTTGGAGGCAGTCGCTGGACGGTGCGCTAGGAGCGGAGACTCTATTCATTAGTTAGTCGACTCGCAAAGGTGGGAATGTGTCAAGGTGACTGTAGCAATGAGTGCTACATGGCGAGCTCGCGGTCGATTGTGTACGGAGGCAGGCTAGAAGCTGACGCTACATCAACAAAATGTAATTTAGTCGCTGGGAGCCTCCAGGAGTGTGTGAGAGGAGGCAGAGAGTAAACTTAGACCCATCTATTTCAGGAGACAATCGGACCTTAGGAGGGCACTCCGGCCGGCCTTCGGAGAAACTAAAATCTCTGATGACTGGTACGGGGTCACCATGGGAGTGGTTGTGATAAGTTTGGGAGCACCTGGGACTGTCGCCCAACCAATGTGGGAATCCCAAACTAACTCTGAGAGATGCCTGGGTCCTTAGGGATATTCATTCGAAGGACTGCAGGCATTATCTGAAATTCTGCTGATGTACCCCGAGCAATAAGAATATCCTCCATATATGATGCATAGATTACTATTCATTATCAACTTCGAAATCATACTATAGTACCCAGCATCTCATTCAACATTCTATTGTTTGCATCGCTACATTAAGGAGAACCAAAGAAAATGGCAAGCGATTCAAAAATGAAAGCAAGTAAAACCAAAACAATAACGTGACTAAGCGATCGAATGATATGGATCAACCATAGTCTCAATGTCTTCCACTAAATCTCCTATCTCATCTGGGCCGACAAATGAAGGAACACACAATTCATCAACGCCACAAAGAAGCTAGAGGCACTCATTGTATTTCCAAATGATTCGGGCCTGGCAAGTGGGCAAAATTGAATTCCAATGTTGTTTGGCTCAATTTGTGATATCTAAAAAGTTGGAATTGAGAGGTTAGCTCACAGTGATTCAAAATGGAGTTTGAAAGGCAATATGATGAATTTGGAGGAAAAAGAGGTGCGCCACTGGGAAAGGTGCAGTGCCTAATGTCGAGTGTAGGGTGGGAAAGCGGAGTGCTGATGTGGATGGAGGAGCGCGGAATGTGATGGAGGCGAGCAAAGCCAGCCAAGGAGGGCCGACGGGGGTTGCGGAGCACTTATCGAGTGGAGCAGCCATCCATGCTGAGCATCACCGAAAGGGGAGTGTTGTAAAGAGTCTCGAATGAAATAGAGGCGCTCAAAATCGAGGTCGGAGAGGGGATTGAGGAGCGCCGAGGGGGTTTGATGAGCGCCTATTCCAGCATGGGAGCACTATTGGGGAGGGGGAAGGAGAGAGGGAGGGATGTTCAGAGTCTGGAATGAAATAGAGGCGCTCCAAATCAAGGTCAGAGAGTGGATTGAGGAGCGCCGAACGAAATATCGAATCACGCATCCAGATTGAGGAGCACCTATTCTAGCGTAGGAGCACCATTGGGGAGGGGGGGTATGAAGCAGCCCACCATGTGTAATTGATGAGTAGTGCAATGGCTTGTGCAGTAATACAATCTATCACCATGGAAGGGCCAAATTTACATTGATAATCATCTTGAGAAAACATTAACGTAACCTTCTTTCCAGTGGCCTACTCCGACAACGCACAATGAATAGCTGCGGCAATAAGCGCTAACATCTGCAGTGTGAGTGATTGAAAGAACTGCAATGTAGTCGGTTGTCATCCCGAGCTATTGGCGGTGAAGAATCACTGATGATAGATTAAGTCAAGCACTTCCATCCTCGTGTACCACGATTTCTTATCATCGATGACCTTCGAGAGATAAGAATCATCAAACAGGAGCTCCATAACTTGATTTTGAATCTCAGTCTCAGATCCTAAATCCAACCTATAACTACAAACAATAGTTCGACGTGCTCCGTCTGCCAAACGCCCTCGAATGGTACTAATCTTTAGTTTTAACTACGTAAATTTCTGGGGTTTAGTATCATCATAACTCCCATCGAGGAGTAGAAACCAGAATAAACACTTACAGGTTCACAGGTTTGCGGATCGATCATAAGTGATCGAGTCCTGGGCAATTGACACACAGATGGTGCACCAGCAGCGGTACCTGCTAATGCTCGCTGACGATCCTGGGCTTCAATCGCGAGTTTCCAAGCTTTGTCCACCATCGAGTACTTCTCATCAGAAATGATTGGCCAGGGAGTCTTTGTGGCTACGATTGCCTCCATGAATCGTTTCGCTACCTCCAAAGTCGCCGTTTGATGTTGAGGAACGTTGTGATCTTCTCCAGCGTTTGGTTGAGGAACATTCTAGTCTCCACCAGCCTTGGGAAGTGGGAGCGCCTGGGCGGATACAAAATCAGACTTGCGTAATACGTTGATGGTTGACTATGGGCGCTTAAGAATTGCTGGTGCGATGGCCCCAGCCGGATGTCGCAGGTTTGGAAGTGAAGTGTGTGCAATGGAAGTATCCACACAGCTCTGTTTCTTTGGTAGTGGAACCCTTGTAGTTTGTATTGTCTCATCACGGCGCGCCTGGTCTAGATGTAGAACCTCTGGCTGGTTGTCCAAATCGTCTTCTTTGATATCGGATGACAAATTGGACTCGCCAGGGTCCTAACTTTTGTTCTCACTGATCTCCCGATCGGTATTGTCATCCTCCTGCTTCAGAAGAATTATTGCGCGAAAATTAGCAATCTCCAACACTATACTCGAAGACTGGGTTGGAAGCGCATACATTCAATTTGCAATGAGAATTGGCTGTCTTCTGCAATGCACATGCAAGTGCTCCCACAAGGTGGGCTTCTTGATTCTTCTGTGAATAGTGATTCCTCATCTGGCTGGCAATAGGTTCCATGTTGATGATGATGAAGTCAAGTTGGAGAACGTAGACAGAAGTATATAAGGGCAAATATACTATGATGTTTCGTACAATAAGGGGAAAATAGGGCAACAAAGGAACACTCGGTCGAGGAGGATGCAATTCGAGGCGTACTTGGACAAAGTTACGCTCGGCGCAGGAGGATGCAATCTCGAGGCGTGCTGGGAAACAGTCCGGAAGACATGTCGGCGATTCATATTTATACTGTCAATGCCAGTTCATTAAGAAGCGTCAGGTGCATCGGATTATATACATTCTACATTCCCCAAATTCCGGTGTTACGTGGGTGTTTTAGATCCCAATAATCGACAGAATATTTATTGCATCTAAGTACAGCTGCCTATCTAGGATCTCTTTCTTTCCTCATCTTATCCTAAGACTCAACCTCTTGACCTTTCGTCAAGAGCTTCCGGTATGTAAAACCTCCTCCAATGTCCATTGCCAATATAAATGTAACCTATACTTCCCCGTCAAACAACCACTCCTCAGAAAACTCCTCAAACAGTAATGTGCTGGAGTTGAGATATCTCAGCACCCAGAACCCGATATTCTCAAGTTCGCAGAAATGGAAAACCACGCGGTAGATGTGGGTTAAATGGTGCTATTCCAAATCCAAGAGCAGATTGCCAAAACACTCGACAGTCCGTGGAAGTGCGAATGCGGATTGTGTCAGCTGATGTCCAGGCATACGTTGCCCAATGACAAGTATGTATAAGGGAGGAAATTGAAAATATGTAATAGATAGAATTCTTAATAATAGTTTAAGATCGTCTTCGGTGTATCTGTGTTCTTGTGAATGTTGTGCATGATGCCCCCCATCGTCCTTGCGACAACCTCATCTCTTTAAAGCAACTCCTCAGGTCTTGCGCTCCCACACCTGGTCACTATAATATCCCTCCTTGTGGTTTCGTTATTGTGACCTCGCCCTCATAGCGCTCGGTGATAACCTTCCCGCACTCCTTAGATTACGCAATGTGGTTTGAAAGCATTATGCTTCTGATTCAATCAGGCCATCCATTGCTTCATGCAGACTTGAACATAGACATCTCACAATCCTACGAGTCAGTAGTTGAAACATCTACCAATCCAGTTGGCAATGTTTATTACCTTTTAAATCCCTCATGCAGATGAGTTATTAATTGCGTCATAGATTTAATCAGTGACCAACCAATACTATGCCAACGTGGAACATTGACGCGTCAGCTCGTATCCAATACGAGTTTACATTGCGATCCACACTACTCAAGGCAATGAGTAGTGCTCGCTCCAGGCCCAAGCCTACGCCATTATTCCCTCAGTTACATCATGCTAAGGTCGAGACTCTTCTCCTGACTGGAATGTGCCCCACCGAATTCCATCCTGTTACAGGTGGGGTGGAGAGTCCTCGTACTCGCATATTGACTATCAACTGCAGTGCCTGACGACCAGGCATGTCCCGCATAGTATTCAGGGGTGAACAAAGGCGTTGCGGCCAACACTGCTAATCACCGAGGGTATCTAGTGGGGCATGCTCATACACTTTGCGTGACTAATATGAACTCCTGCTAAGGAGCATATTACTGACCACTTGAATAATACATGCATAGGTGTTATGCATATCATTGATATGTATGCATCTAGTATTCATAATTCAAGTATAAATATCGCTGTTTAAGGACAACCCCTAACATCCCAAATGTTAGCACTCATATCCCAGCATGCTATTGATGCAAGAATTGGAGGTTGGTTTAGGCCAACATACCTAGAATTGAATCAGATGCACCTGAAGATCTCGATACACCTGAAGAACTCGAGACATTGACTGAGAAATGGGTTGATCGTGATCGTCCCAGCATATGACTCTGCCAATGATAGTTCATTGTACCTCTAGTTCGAGCATATGAGTGGTGATGGCGTGGCTTAGAATTGTCAGTGTGTTGAAGAATCTTGCAGAACTTGGACGGAGGATAGCGCTGGGACCTTGCTGAGTGGCACCACTTGAAGTTACCTGGGTTGAAACTGAGTTTGTTGCTGATAGTGGATCAATATGAATCTCCGAATGTGGTATACCAGTCGGAAGGACACCCTACTTTGACGATATTCTGTTGTTTTAGGATTCTGCAGCAAATTTAGCGGTCGATTAGGCAATATCGTGTGCAGAACTTCACTATCAGCAGTACGAGTATGCTGAAGTCACAATATGGATGCAGTCAGTGTGAGAGAGGATGGAGAGTTTGGGTTTACAAAGGAAATATTCAACTCAGAGAAAGAACGGTTAATGTACGATGAAGGCTCAGGGGTAATCTAATCGATTCCAGTTGTCTTCAATGCCAAGATTGCTAGGGAATGGGTCATAAATTGTCACTCACATTAAGATGTTGCGCATAATATCTTGTAAACACCACATCATTTAATCACATACTCATTATGAGTTCTCAATGCTACAATGTTGGCTTAACATAAATATTGGTGTTCAAAGCAGTGCATAAGAACGATATGGAATATGTTATGAGGCATCAACTGAGAGCGGAAAGACGAATAACAGCATGAAGTTCGGGCCAATTGAGGTGCAGCGAGTATTGAATAGGCATGCAGGATTCAATCTAATGCAATGGTTGGGATTGCAGGCTCGCCTTACTTTGACAGTTACTCATACTCTCAGAAACTGCATTGTCTTAACTCAAGCTTTCATCACGATGTGATCTTCATGCACTCTTGGGATTGGACATTGGAGGAAATTAGATATCATCTGTTTATGATTTGTCACGAACTTCGCACGGGAGCTTGCTGGTCACCGATTGAGACTCTGAGCAGAGACTGGCATTCAGATTCTCTATCTCTTCGAGCTCTCTTGATGGAAATCAGTTCACAAAATCTATTTTAAGATACAGTTTTTTTTTGGCAGCCCAAATATACAAGTTAGTCAAAATGTAGTCAAGTCTGCATTAGAAGAGTTCTGAATCTAAGTCTGCTCAAGGAAGTGTGGTATGCCGGTGAGTGGGAGTTGCTGGTAGTGTTAGCAACAGGTCCGGGTAACCCGCCAGTGGTCCTGGTTTGGACCAGAAAAACGGATCAGATCGGTTTCAGATCCGTCCAGAAACCCGACCCTCTAACTCTTGGCGGGCCAAACCTACACCCATACCAATGAACCTTCGGGTTTCACCGGGTTTGGCTAGATCCGTCGGTTCCAATCTCCGGTTACGCGTTTTGGGTTTCCCATATATGGTCGCGTTCAGATATAACACTGTTGATCATAAAATATTGACATCGGGACATCACAGTTCATTTTCAATGTATTGGCTGCCTCAATGATCAAAATGAATAGACATACGTGCCCTACGACATCCTGAAAATGTGCGTCAACCGAGCAGTAACGATTTTGGATCTTGCATCATCGGTAATATTAGTGGCGCTTAATCACAAGCATCCATAAACAATGTAGTGGCAGTCTTTATTGGCAAATATGTACGGAATTTTCCGGCCACATCCTCCGGCACAGTAACAACTGTTTTCATTTGCAGCGCTACTGTGAAGTATCCGTCAGCCTTTTGACAGACTAAAACAGTCCAAACCATGTATATAGACAATAACAGCCACATTGCACTGTAATTAACCATAATGGAAGGCCAACAATCATTGACACTCCGTTGATGCTCATTTTCATGATGGGGCAGGAAGTATTTCACTTTCTCTTTTGCCTATAAAGGCAGCCAATACTTCATATATGACTATGTGCAGCCTATCGCCCACAAGATTACCCATGATACATGACCAAGAATCGTTGACACTCCGTTGACGCTGATGTTCATGATGAGGCAGGGAGCGTGTTACTATCTCTTCTGCCTATATAAGCAGCCAATACTGCAGTTATGACTACATGCAACCTATCGCCCCACAGATTGACCAAGATACATGACCAAGAATTGTTGACGCTCCGTTGACGCTCATTTTGCCACGGGAGTATCCACATCATGCAATCATTCGATTTGGCGTAGTCTATCATTCATGTTGATTCGGCGGCCTTTCTACCGTTTACATTTACTTTTTCTTGATCACTACATTGTTCTGTAATAATACATATGAATATATCCTTTAAATTATACTTTACAGTATCCGCGAATTCAGGATAATAATAATCACCAAAATACCGTGCCATTCAATCAATACTAGTCATCACTGCCAGGTTCACTCAATAGGCTCCTCTGGTCTTCAAAATAAATGTCAGCTGCATTACCACACAGCAGATAGTGTACTAACGAGTGGATGTTCCTTCATCAGGCAGCATATCTGGATCAAAATCTGTATGGTGCTCGCTATCCTGAGCAGATATATCGAGGGTAAATGATTCAGCAGAGGGAAGAGATATATGTGAATACCCATAACCGGACGGCAAATTGAAGATTTCGAGATATTGAGCTCTGGAAGTGTTACCGGTTGAGGCGGGTGGCGTTCCCAGCAGGGATGGCGTCCGCTCTGGAGTCGGCTCTACAGTCTGCTGTCTGCGTCAGTTGGGGGGAGGTACACCTGTTCTTTGCGTCTTCAGCGTGTCTGCGGATTTTTTGTGATGCCATTTTGGCAAGCAAGGCACCCGGGTGTGTGGTTTTGACGAAGTATAGCCGGGTGTCTTTCTATTCCAGCCTTCACCATTTTATGTCCAGGAAACTCAAAACCCCGCTTCTTCTCTTCTCGGACCTTGGCCCGAGGTTTCTTGATTAGATATTGTTTTTCCTCTATTTTGGGGCGCGAAAACCCTTCTTTGGCCATTTTGCCCAAGTTCAAGGCCAGGCGCATGTCGGACTGTTCCAGCTGTACACGACATCCTTGCCTTGCCATCGTAGCAGACATGTTGAATAACCACAAGAAATTAGTTGTTGCTTCACACAATGAGATGTGGCTATTACCTCAACCATATACGCTTCCATAGCTTTCTCTATGGTGATTAACTCCTGTTTTGTCCACTGCGGGGGACCTTTACCATGAAATTCATCCTTGAAAATCCCAGCGCTGACAACATCATGATGTTCGATTTTGCGGAGTATGCAGACAAATGCCTTGGTCGACCATGGAGGTTTCCCATTACAGGCAGCGATAAATTTTTCATAGAGCTCTCGGCGTACACCCGCTACATGGTAAACGGTTAATTGATGGCCATTGACCACGGTATAGATATACTCACATCCAACTGCAGGCTGCTTCTTATTCGTGCTGGGTCCAGTCTTACGGACGATTTTTAAATGGACATGCCGGGTCATATTTTTGGTGGCTACATTGGCAGCGTCCCAGTGGACTAACTGGCATATGCATTATTGCAGTGTGCCGATAAGTGATGTATTTGATCAAGCTCCTGCCAATCGGATGGATTCGGAGCCGCTCAGACCTGGCCGAGGAGGTTGTGCATCCGGGGTTAGCTGGTGTGGAATAGGAGAGGAAGATGATAATGAAAAGAAGTGGGAAGTCCTCAGGATTATACAGTTAGCTTCATGTCAGAATCGAATAATTAGCTGCCAACATGTGCGTTATACTCAAGCTGAATCCTGCTGCACATAGCTGCAAGTTGCAGGGGTTTCCCACAGCCCCGAAATGTGCAATATGTCGGTCCATTGTTGTTTGTTTGTGCGTAGGGAAAAATTGCAGTTTACGACAGCCGAAATCACATGATTGTCAGCTATAAATAGGTGTTAGGGGTTCTCCTTTAACAGCGATAATGGTACTTGCATTAGTTATATGAATACATGTCATGGAGTTACTCTCGGTCTAGTCACGTGGCATGCACAACACCTATTCATGACATGCAAAGAAGACCAGCCCCAGGTTCCTTAGTGGGATACCTGGGAATCGTGTGGCGATTGAGTAAGTGATCAAGGACACTTAGCGGATTCATTTAAGATAATGCAACTATGTTGCCATAGCGGGGAAGCATAGCTTCAGCCGTGCGCATAAGTTTTGAACCACATTCACTGTTCCTGATACTAGCAGGGCACGTCCATAGGATGCAGCCGTCGTCAGCCAATATCCTATTACGTGAGATTCCTGGCTTATCACCTCAGGCGATAAGAGCAACCAGGGCACTCCCCGGTCAAAGAGAAAGGTCTCGACCTAAGCATGCCGTGACTGAGGGAATTATGACATTGGCTGAAGATAAGAGGCCTGAAGCAACTCTGCTCATTGGATTGAATAAGTACGCATTGCAATGTCAGACTCATATCGGATACGAGCTGACGCGTCAAATTCCACGTTGGCATATTATCTGTTGGTCGCAGATTAAATCCATGATGCAAGCCAAATAGCCTTAGAGTGAGGCATTAATTTGCAATAAGCACTACCGACCAAGATCGGCAGATGTTCCAACTACTGTAGCAAACGGATTGTGAGATGGCTAGGTTCAAGTTTCATCTGACACAATGCATGATGTGGAAATTGCGCGATGGTTGGCCTGGTTTTATCAGGAGCGCTAAAGCTTTAATACCTCATTGACGTAATTACATATAGTAATCATTGTAGTCATAGTGTCGGAGTATGAGCGTACAAACCCTCGAAGACAACTATAAAGAGATGGCATTGCTCTGGCAATGAGAAGATAAGCTCAAGCAGCAATCCACAGTCAACAATCGGAACACCGAAGAGGATCTTAAAATATTATTAAGAATTCTATCTATTAAAAACAGATTCACAATTTCAACTCTTATCCATCTTCGTGATCAGGCAACATATGTCTGGTCGACATTTGACACAACCCGAATATGCTCTTCAACAAGTTGTCGTATTAGTTGGAGAATGTCTTTCTCAGTTGGCAGAAGCATGTATAAGCCACACCTACCAAGTTGTTTTTCGTTTCTGCAAACTCGAGGGTATCGACTACCTGGTATTGAGGTACTTGAACACCAGCGCATCACCATTCGAGGAGTGGGCCGAAGAGTGGTTGCACGACGGGGATACTTGATCTTCCTATACCTTGGAGACAGGAACTGGAGGCGATTCGATTTGGGACTCTCTTGTGAAATGGTGCAAGAGGTTGAGCCTTTGGATAAGACGAGGAGAGAAATAATCCATAGATAGGCAGTTGTACTTAATTCAATAAATGGTGTATTGAATATTGGGATCAAAAACCCCTGTAACAATAAGCCATTATTCGAGGGATAAGACGTCGGCTGATGGTTGTCTCAAAGAATCCCCGGGATACTACCTAAAACTGATGCTGACAATCAAGTCATGTTGTACGGTTAGCCTAACTATTCCCAATTTATTGACAGTCAATAGTGAGATTTTGCTTTCTTCTAGATGAGTAAACGTACTAACCTTGACATAAAAGACACAGCTTGCCTCCATATACGTCATATCTTGAAACATCCAACATCTCGCCCAACAATAAAGTCAACGAAAACTACAATGGCCAATCCTTGGAAAAAGAACTTTTTGCCACTTCCGGCTGGCAGATACGGCAAATTGACACACCGGTCTACCCAACAACGTCATCAAGCGAATGAAGGTAAGAGCAGCTTGGAGCCAGAAAGAGTCCTAGCACTTGGAGCATTGCGCACCTTAAGATCCAACAAGAAGCTTGCTGCCAAGAAATGACGAGAAACGCACTTCTTAAGCAATAAAGAGAAAGAGCAATGGATCGAGGATTATGTTGAGAGAGAAACCTCTGGGGCAAGACAGCGAGTTCAAGACGCAGCGGCAGCGGTTCAGCAAGAGCAGGAAGATATGAAGCATGCTGAAATCGCGGGATTGATAAACAGAGAGCCCAAATGGACTTTTGACAAGATGATGGTTGCGATTCGAGAAAGTCTGAGTGATCTTGCAAGTTCCAACAAGGGGGAGGATAGAGAAGATGAGGACAATGAAGACACAGAGCAGGGCAAGCTGAGTGAAGATGACGAACCCGGCTGGGTGATGGGCACAATCAACAAAACGGTATCGCAGCGCGTTGAGAGGTTTTGGCAGAAGCAGATTAAGCTTGACGAATTGACAGAACCGGGATGGGAGGATGCAGCTGGCTACATCCATGAAAGAGATAAGAAGTACTGCACATCCGAATTGATGGTTCTGGCCGTCGTTCAACAGCATACGGATGATGATGCTTTGGCACCTGCACTGACAACATTTGGAGAACGTATGGAGTGTTATGAGATTGTCCCCGGAATATCACCAATGCCGCAAGGGACTTCTCGAGCAGGAAGTAGTCATATGAGGCTAGGTTAGATGAAGCTGCAGTCAAACACGATCATATCTGGTCTTAAGCCCGACGCATAGCGAGATACGTCACCTTTGCTGAATGCGAAGCCTGATGAACCAGTAAGCTTTTACTCCTGGATATAGCCTCCAGCTAATCACAATATAGATTTAGGATTCGGACAAAGACATGGTGATGGCTCCTATGTCTGCGGCGGAAGAGATAGGCAAACTGCTATTTTTGACGTCATATCTTTGTGAAAAGCAATTTGTTTACCAATTTTACTAGGTGGCAGCTTTTTTGATTTCTGTGACCAAATTATAAGATATGATAATTTGACTGTGCATGTGCAAGGGTCGAACGCACCATGTGAAAGTTCTAGAATCCAAAACACGCAGAAAAACAGCCAAAACATTCGATTTCAATATGCAGGTGACTGTTTAGCGACAAAGCAAAAGTTACATTACTGACGAAATATACTACCAAAATTTAAGTGAGTGATGTCATACGTGTCATAGAAAGAGCGGTCAGTGTTCAAGACGAATCTGTCTCAACGACAACCGTCATGCCAAATTCATTCATGTATTCAATCGCATAACTCTCGGCACAGACCTCGTGCACATGGTTGAGATATTTGAAATTGCTTATGGTACATCATGGAAATCGAGAAGAAGAAGCTGGATAAGGAATGGTGAGGAAGTCGAGCTATATTTACCAAAAACTAGTGAAATGATCTACATGCCGTAAATTGCCAGCTGAAAGCATGGGAATGTGATAGGTCCAGGTCATCTCTTACTCAGAAAGCATGGATAGCAGTTGATCAGTAATTGAGAGGTACCAAAACTCCTGGATGCAAATGATAATACATACAAACACAATATTGGATGTCAATAATGCGTATTTCATTATTTGCATACAATTATTAAGAGTACAAAGGCTGTTTCAATGTGATTAATGTGAGAGTCAACAGAGTGTCAACGATTTTTGGTCTTACACATTCAGCAATCAAAGGGCTGCATTGTCACATCTTTCCAAAGTGAATGTACTTTTCGGCGCTATATCGAAAAAGGCAAACAACACGCCTGTTGCCATATCCTAAAATTGGGTGTCAACAAAACGTCAACGGAGCATCAACGATTTTTGGCATTGCATTATGGAAAACCCGGAGGTCTGCACGGTGACATTAACTGATAATTGAACTATCGGCCGCCTTTCTAGGGAAATATGGCTACGGCAACATCGCTACTATGTGATAAAAATAAGTGTCATCGGAGCATCACCAACTTTTGGCCATGCATCGTTGACAATGCGAGGGCTGTGTGGCAATGCTATTCCATAATTCAACTTTAGGCCGCCTTTCTTCGCGAAAGAAGTTGCGACGCTACTATGTCCTAAAAATGAGTGTCAAGAGAGCGTAAACAATTTTTGGCCTTGCATCTGAGATAATGCAAGGGCTGTGCGGTGACATTTAGCCATAATGGAATTATCGGCTGCCTTTGTAGGCGAAATGAGTTACGACAACATCTCTACTATGTCCTAAAAATGACCATCAACAACTTTTGGCCTTGCATCCTGGAAAATGCAAGGGCTGTGCAGCGACATTAAGCCATAATCGAACTATCAGCCACCTTTCTAGGCAATACTGCTTTCCACGACATCATCACTATGCCTCAAAAAGGAGCATCAATAGAGTGTCAACAATTTTAGTCTTTGCATCTTGGAAAATCAAGGGGCTGTGCAACATTATTGATTCATAATCAAACTATCGGCCGCCTTACCTGGCAAAAATCCTTGCGAGATGATCATAACCATGTCCCAAAATGAGCGTCAACAGATTGTCAACAGAGCGTCAACAGAGCGTCAACAATTTTTGATCTTACATCTTGGATAATCTAACGGCAATAGAACGCAAATAACCCTCAATAAACCTATCGGCAGCCTTTATTGGCTAAAATGCTACTGACGATATCACATCCACCTCCTACAATTGAGCCCCCACGGAGCGTCAACAATTTTTATGGAGGCTCAGAATGCTACACAGCAATGAACTGCATTGTACTGTTCCTAAATCGAGTTTTACACTGACCGTCTTTGCAATCTGTCCTTGTATACAACTTCACAAATATGCATGCAATGGCTTACAGATCTGATTTTTTTGCTGTTAGCTGTAGAGTCAATATTTAAGAACCCGCAGTCTGCTCTACTGTAACGTTACTTTCGCCTGTCTTCTGAGTTGAATTACCCAATTCTTATAGTCATGTTGCAATCAAAATCTTTGAATACCTCTTTGCTCGAGGTTATGATCTCTTCCAAAAACGAACATGTCTTTATTCGTAATTTGAGTGACCTTACTTTGCAAATCATATTCAATTCTTGGTGCGCTACAATGAATGTGGGCTCGAAGCAGCCTATTGCCTGGGATAGTTCTCGACTTGCGACTTTGTGGCGATTCTAGTTACGCTGCGGAATTGAGGAGACTGGCAGCCCTGGCATCATATGTATCGTTTCTCATCAAGTTCTTCGCCATCCATCAGAACATGGGACCAGCTCAATGGGGAAACACTTGCTGGCAAAATCTCCGATTACGAAGCTAAATGAATTAACAGACTCGGAGGTTACTGAATTGACCAGTTTGACGGTGGATGAAACAGCATTGGCAATCATGAAGAGGCAAGGAATTCGAGGAATCAAAATAGTATGTTCGCAGAGCCAAATCATATTTGACGTCCAGTGTATTCCATATTGACCGAAATGACAGACAAAACGTTCCAAACTAGCAGAAATGGACTTTGAAACTTCCAAATTTCACCAAGACACATGAAATCGCTACCTCATGTTAGGATATGTTTTGCCTCATATTCGATGGTACGCTATATCGAATCTGGAGCTGCGACAGTAATACAAAGCGTTACGTGATAACCTAGTGCTGCCATCCACTATGAAGCTTAGCAACATTTGCCGGAGGGAATATGCACCAACCGCGAATGCAATTAAGAAGCAGTTGCCATCACAACATGAAGTTAGTTTAGCTTTAGATGAATGGATATCAATGAACAAACTAGCTATAACATCAGTCATTGCTTACTATATGGATCAAAATTGGGCATTACGTGAAGTACAACTGGCAGTCATCAACCCCTTCTCAGCCTGTTTTGTTGACCTCGGTGCTGGCCGTATCAATCCAGGAACATTTGATGCGGCACTCATGACGCTGTGCTCTGGGCTTTCTGACGCCTTGATGCCATTGCCTAACTCTGTATGGGATTCATCGTCTGCCTTGCAGTGGTCTTCGCTCTGGTTTGGATTATCCAGATCGCCATTCCAGTTGAGCCAATTTTCGGTGTTGGAAATGCTTTCAGTTGCACTATTCTCATCACTGTCCACTGGATGACCGTCGATTCTTCCTATTCAGCATACATTTAATACTTGAGTTAGTTCTCCAGGTAGGTTCTTTGCAGACAAAGCTGGTGGTAAAGGTGATCTTTCTGACAATTTGAATCCAGCCGCACCATCATGTTGAAAGTTTGACAAGGATGCTTTGATGATCTCTTCGGTATCTGAAATGTATCCTATGGCTGTCATTTGCCTGATTTGAGTGTGAGATTTCTTCTGTGTAGCACATAGGTTTTGGCTGCCCTACCATATCTCCAAGGAGTCGTGGACCTTGGCCATTCTGTACAATTTTCTTTCCTCTGTTTATTTCTTCAATTACAACTCGTTTTCAGTTTCCGGGATATCAAATGCTGCGCAATCGCCTGCAAATATTGCGTTATTGGCTTGAGCAAACTACCTTACTATGACATTTTGCCAAAGTACCTCGCCAGTGGTTTTAGACCGTCTCCAACCAATAACGTCTTGCTGAAGGGAAAATCTGGCCTCCAGTCCAACACCATGTGGTATAATAGATAATATGTTGTAAGCCACATTGGAGCGATAGGTGTACTTTGAGTGCGTTTGCCCTTGCTGGCACCACCAGTAGGTGATGTCCAGTAACCAAAATGTATTTCCAATCTCCCTGGGGTCGGAGTAATAATCATCAACATTTGGATTAACTTGCCCCCAGTTCTTTGGTGATTGTGGCGGAGAATTCAAATAGAATCTGGCGGCTGTCAATAAGAGTGCTGCACGATCACTTCATTTGGGTGTCGTTTCAGCCACACTTTCAGGTCTTCAGAATTCTGCATCATCACTTGAAAACCGATATGGATCAATAGACGATTAACCCAATCCAGAAGCGTTTGCTGAGGGGAAGATATTGCCATGTGGATGGTTTTCAGGTATAATGGTGGACATTCGTTGATGTTTGGCGTAGTATTCTTTCTCCATGTACTTCAGCTGGGATTGAGTAGTATAAGAAGTCTCATTGTTCGGATTAATATCCATCGCCTTGTTCCAATTCCTAGATAATTGCTTCTTGTGGAACAAATCCAGGATATGTGCTGAAAGAAGAAAGAGACCAGTCGTTGGAGTGACTTCAGCATAATATTTGGACAGGTTCTGTCGCGCAACCTTCACAGCAAAGTATAACTGTTATTTCCATTGAATCTTCTACTGAGCCAAAGCTCACATAACACCATCCATATGATCGAACATATCATTGTAGACAGTGATGATGTGATGCAGCGTAACTGTATGCCTTTTCAACATCCACAGGGTGCAGCATTGGAATGGCCTTAAAACCTCGACGATGTACTTGACAATAGTCTATTCCTGCTTAGTGTTAGCAACAGTTCCAGTTTTGGACCTGGCGGGTATTATAGGTCTGCGTGGCAACGGCCTTACCCCATCAAAAATCGATGATTTTTTAAGCGAACCATCACTTTAAGGCCACAAATATTGATTAGAGAGTTTAGTGTTTGGTATGTGAAATATGCAGCTTTGCACGGCGCATCTTTTGGCCGTCTCCGATTTTTGATATCTTTAATTCTCAGCAAGCGGCAGCCCAAAAACCTCGTTTTTACGCCAAAAATGACAATAATTTCAAAGCAGCTTGCTGAGTTTTAAAGATATCAAAAATCGGAGACAACCAAAAGATGCACCGTCTGCAGCTGCATATTTCTTGTACCAAACACAAAATTATCGGATGAATATTCGTGGACTTAATTTAGGGAACCATTTGCCATAAACCCGGACCGAACCGGCCAAGTCCGGGTTTTCATGGAACCGCTATAATAGAAACGGTCCGAAAACGGAACCGTTGCTAACACTACTCCTGCTTGGTTTTGAAGAGTGGCCAGTAATTGCAGTATTTTGGATTATTCAGCCACTCATGGGTAAATTCTCGTAATCGGTAGGCTCGCTCAAGCAACTCCAGTGTCCAACTCCACTGTGTTTTCACATCCATAATAGATAATACTGCAAATCCTACTTTGGCTTTTTGACTGTCAATGGACTCGTTTCGATGACCAGGTGTCAGCGTAATAAATACAGCAAGCATTCTCTGCTATCTGAAGGTCAGTTTCAGGTCATTCAAAATGTCTTGAAATACATACTTTCTCAATTTTCTTTGCCAAACCCAGTTGCATAGCCAACACCTTGTTGATTGTAGCATTGCCCTCTTTCGCAGTTTTTGACTCTTCCCAATGTCTGTGCTTTCATTCTCTACCAATTGCTGATTGCGCTGATGGGCTTCCCAAAACTTGGTGCGGCCTTTAACCCCGAGACTGCTTATAAACACACCCAAAGCATGCTGCATGACCCGCGCCATGCATGGCATGTGGTTTCTCATTGCCGACCTCATCATATCGGAGGAATCAAGGGGTGCTTCTGGTTCCTGAGTTATTGAGTGATTTGACGAAGCATTATCAGTCATAATTCATACCATCCAGTCGTCGGTAAGCTTGAAACAATCCAAAACCTGCTTCAAATGTTTCGCTAGTGTACCTCCAGTATGTTGACCCTTGACCTATTATTCTTAATTAGCATTCAAAATAGGACAAGAATAGGCAATCAACCTCGTTGAATGCGAGTTGCACTTTTTGCAATGCCTAAGTGCAATCCACACAGCAAGCTATGGCTGATGTTATCACTAATTTGTTTGTTAATGTCCACCCGTCTAAAGTTAAGCCAACTTGATTGCTTGACGGCAATTGCTTCTTAATTTCATCCACTGTAAATGAGTATTCCCTCCGGAAAATGTGGCTAAGGGTGCTTGTGAAGGCCAGCACCGGATCGCAACGTAATGCATTAAATGACCGTCGTAACTCGGGGTTTGATACGGTGTTTCATGGAATGTGAGCTGAAACACATCCTAACATGAGGTAGCGATTTCAGGTATCGTGGTGAAATTCGGAAGTCAGGTAGTCCTTTGCTGTCCGTTTAGAGCGTTGTGTCTATCAAGTGTGTGAATAGTGGTATAATCTAACTGTCGAATATGAATTTCTTTTGGGAACTTACTATTCTAATTCTACAACTGCCCGGGCTCATCCATAATGCCAAAGCGATTTCTAAAACAGTTGTACTTGTCAATTGATAAACTTCCGACTCGGTTAATTCAGTTAACTTTGCAATGTGCCCTTTTGCCAGCCAATGTTTCCCCATGGAGCTGGTCCCATGTTCTGATGGATGGCAACGCACTTGATGACAAACAATACATATGATGCAAGGGCAGCCGGTCTCCTCAATTCCGCAGTGCAAATAGATTCACCACAAAGTCACATGTCTAGAATCATTTCAAGCAATAGGACACTTCGAGCCACATTCATTGAAGCCCACCAAGTGTCAAAGATGATATGCAAAGTAAGGTCGCTTAAATCGCAAATAAAGACATGTTCATTTTTGGGAGATATCATAACCTCTAGCAACAAGGTATGAATAGATTTGGAATCGGACATGGGTGTAGGAATTTCAAAGCTGTGTAATTCCAGTTGCAAAACTGTCAAAAGTTATATTATTGTTAAGTGGAACGTTGCTGCTTAAATATTGAGTCTTGTGCTACATGCAAGACAAAAGTAGGACCAGTGAAACATTGCATGCATAGTTGTGAAGTTGTATACAGGGTTATACTAACAAGACAGACGGTTAAAAATGCTATTTAGGAAAGACGCAAGGCATTTCGTTGCATTAAAGCTTACAGAGCACCACAAAACCTGTTGCCGCTCTGCTGACACTTATTTTTAGCTGGTGGTAGCGGAATTGTTACTTGCATTTTTGCTTACAAAGGCAGCCAATACATTGATTATGGGTTTATGTTAATGCACAGTGCATGGATTATGCAAGTTGCATGACCAAACATCGTTGATGCTCCGGTGACACTCCATTCACGCTCAGTTTTACGATATAGTAGCGATGATGTTACAAGCATTTTTGTCTAGAAATGAGCCAGATAGTTTAATTATGGGTTGATGTCGCTGGACAGTGCTTGGATGTTCTATGATGCAAAGCCTAAAATCGTTGACAGTCCGTTGATGCTGATTTTTAGAACATAGTAGCAATGTTGTCGCAAGAATGTTTGTTTAGAAAGACAGTCGGTAGTTCGATTATGTGTTAATGTTGCCGCACAGCCTGGGGATTGTTCAAGATGTAAGGCCTAAAATCATTGACTCTTTATTGATGCTCATTTTTAGGACATAGTAGCGATGTTGTCTCAAGCAGTTTTACCTAGAAAGGCAGCCAGTAGTGCGAATATCTATTGATGTTGCTCCACAGCGCTGGGATTTTCCAAGATGGAAGGCTAATAATTGGTGATGCTCGGTTGATGCTCAGGTGACACTCAATTCAGGACATAGTAGCGATGTTATCGCAACCAATTATACGTAGAAATGCGGCCAGTAGTATGATTATGCATTAATGTCCCCTCACAGGCCCTTGGATTATCTAAAATGCGAGGCCAAAGATCATTGATGCTCCGTTGACACTCATTTTTTGGATTGGGCAACAAGAGTGTCATTTGCCTTGTTAGCGTTAACACCAACCAATACATTTACTTGGCCACGAGCTGATAATGCAGCTGTGTGATTTTCGAATGTGTGAGACATAAGATCGTTGACTCTCCATTGAAGCTTATTTTTATGATGGGGCAACGAGGGTAACATTTGCCTATTCGGCTATAATGCCAACCAATACAATGACTATGGCAGGAGCGGATAATGTAACCCATTGATTCTCGAATGTGTAAGACTGAAAGTTGTTGATACTAGGTTAACGCTTGTCTTTACGATGTGGCAACCAGCGTGTCATTTGCCTTTTCGGCTATAAAGCCGACGAATACATTCACTTTGGAAGGCCGAGACCATGAAGCCCTTTGGTTGTAGAATGTGTAACACTAAAAATCGTTGACGCTGTGTTGACGCTCACATTAAACATATTAAGCGATCCTTCGTACACTCAATTATTGTATGCAACGAATCGCAAACACATCATTGACATCCAATAATGCGTTTCCAAGCATTATCATTTACATTCCAAAGCTTTCTGGCCACTCAATTTCTAATCAACCTCTATCCACATTGTCTGAGTGAGGGATGATGTGGACCTATCACATTCCTGTGCTGTCGTCCAGCAATTTACAGCATGTAGATCATTTCACTATTTGTTGATTAATATAGTGTTACAGGGGTGTTTTAGATCTTTATAATCAATACAATATTTATTGCATCTAAGTACAGCCGCCTATCTATGATCTCTTTCGTTCCTCGTCTTATCCTAAGACTCAACCTCTTGGCCTTTCTCCAAGAGCTTCCTGTATGTAAAACCTCCTCCAATGTCCATCGCCAATGTAAGTTTAAACTACACTTCCGCGTCGAACAACCACTCCCAGGAAAACTGCTGAAACGGTAACGCCCCAGCGTTGAGATATCTCAGCACCAGGAGCCCGATATTCTCGATTTTGCAGAAATGGAAATCCATGCGGTAGATGTGGGTTGAATGGCGCTCGTCCAAAGCAAAGACCAGATTACCAAAACACTCGACATTCCGTTGAAGTGCGAACTTCGATTGTGTCAGCTGATGTATAGGCCTACATTGCCCAATCACGAGTAAGTATGAGGGAGGAAATTGTGAATATGTAACAGATAGAATGCTTAATAATATTTTAAGATCGTCTTCGGTGTATCTGTGTTCTTGTGGATGTTGTGCTTGATGCCCTCTATCCTCCTTGCTACAACCTCATCTCTTTATAGCAACTTCTCAGGTATTGTGCTCCCACACCTGGTCACTATAATATCGCTGCTTGCGGTTTCGTTATTGCGACCCCGCCCTCATAGCACTCGGTGATAACCTCCCTACACTTCTTAGGTTACACAATGTGGTTTGAAAGCATTACGCTCCTGATTCGATCAGGCCATCCATTGCTTCATGCAGACTTGAACTTAGACATCTCACAATCGTACGAGTCGGTAGTTGGAACATCTACCAATCCAGTTGGCAATGCTTATCACCGCTCAAATCCCTCATACAGATAAGTTATTAATTGCATCATAGATTTAATTGGCGACCAACCGATAGTATGCCAACGTGGAACATGGATGCGTAACCTCGTATCCTATATGAGTTTTCATTGCGATCCAAACTACTCAAGGCAATGAGTAGTGCTCGCTCTAGGCCCGAGTCTAGGTCATTATTCCCTCAGTTACGTCATGATAAGGTCGAGACTCTTGTCCTGACCGGAACGTGCCCCACCAAATTCCATCCTGTTAAAGGCGGGGTGGAGAGTTCTCATACTCGCATATTGACGATCAACTGCCGTGCCTGACAACCAGACATGTACTGCATAGTATTCAGGAGTGAATAAAGGCGTAGCGGCCAACACTGCTAATTACCGAGTGAATCTGGCAGGGCATGCTCATACTCGTTGCGCAACTAATATGAACTCCCGCTACGGAGCATATTACTGACCACTTGAATAATACATGCATAGGTGTTATGCATATCATTGATATGTATGCATCTAGTATTCATAATTCCAGTATCATTATCGCTGTTTAAAGACAACCACTAACATATAGCTCGACTTCCTCAGATTTGCCTTGAGCACCGACCGCTCCTTCTGTCACTCGTATGACATCAGTCACTTGAATTTTGTATGTATATTTCGTCACTAATATAGCTTGTACTTCCTCACTTAACAGTAATTGGCAAACAGAAATCGAGCTTATTAGCCTTCTTATAACCTGATTTGGGTTCTAGACCTTTTGCTTGGTGCGTTTGACCCTTGCACATACATAGATGAATTATCATGTCGCACAATTTGGTCACTGAAATCAAGAATAAGCTGACACATAGCAAAATTGGTACTAAAATAGCTTTTCACAAAGATATGACTTCAAAATTACAATGTGCCTAACTATTCCTCTGATGAGGCAGGAGCCATCACCATGTGTTCGTCCGAATCCTATTTGGATATGGTGAGTAGCTGGGGAGGCTATATGCAGGCGGAAAAGATTACGAGTTCAACAGACTTCGCTTTCCACATGGGTGATTAATCGGGCTCCGTGGCAGGTGTGTGACCAGGTATACCTGTGTCCAACTGCTGCTTCCGAGAACCTAGCCTCATCTGACTACTTCCTTGTTGAGATGTCCCTTGCTGCATTTGCAATATTCAGCGGAAAATATCAAGACACTCCATAAGCTCTTCAAATATGGTGGGTGCAGGCACAGCTGCTTTTTCAGCCATTTGCAGTTTAATGACTGCCGGAACCCTCAATTCAGATGTGCCGTACAACTTCTCTCCTTCATGGAAGTAGTCGGTCGCGTCCCCCCATCCCGGTTGTGTCAATTTGTCACTCTTCATCTTCTTTGGCCGAAACCTCTCCATGTGCTGCTGTACTGTTTTGGAGATTGTCCCAATCACCCAGCTGGGTTCGTCATCTTTGCTCCGCTTGCCCTGCTCTGTCTCTTTATTATCCTCATCTTCCCCATCCTCCCCATTGTCGGAACTGGTAAGATCGCTCAGACTTTCTCCAATACCTACCACCATCTCAGGAAACCTTTTTTCAGGCTCTCTGTCCGTCAATCCCGTGTTTTCAGCTATCGCTGTATTTTCCTGCTCCTGCCTAATCACTGCCTCTGCGTCTTCAACTGGCTTTCTTGCCCCAGCGGTTTCTCTCTCAACATAATTCTCGATCCATTTCTCTTTCTCTGCTTGGTTCGAGAAGTTTGTTTCTCGTCGTCTCTCTGCCGCTAGCTTCTTGTTGGATTGCAAGCTGCGCAATGCCCCAAGGGCTTATACTCTGTCTGCTTTCAAGCCGCTCTTGCCTTGGTTCGCTTGATAACATTGTGGTGTGGACCACTTTGTGGATTTGCCGTATTTGCCAGCCAGAAGTGGCGAAAAGTTCTTTTCCAGAGCATTGACCATTGTACTTTGTGTTGACTTTCTTGTTGGGTGAGATGTTGGATGTTGCAAGATATGGACAGTATGGAGGCAAGCTGTGCCTTTTATATCAAGGTTGGTAGGTTTAATCATCTTGCACGATGCAAAATCTGTTCTTTGACTGTCAATAAAACGAGAATAGTTAGGCTAACCGTTCAACATAACTTGATTGTTAGCATCAGTTTCATGTATTATCCCAGGGATTTTTGAAACAAACATCAGCAGACATCCTTTCCCTTGCAGAATGTCCTATTTATATCTGCCAATCATGAAATTTCGGCTGTCATACACCTCAATTAATCCCTCGAAACATCCAAACAACATCAGACTAACTTATTGTAAATCGCTGGACAGTTGGAAACCCTGGCAACTTGCAGCCATACGCAGCAGGATTCTTCATGAGTATAACGTACAATTTGGCTACTACTTATCCGATTCTGACATGCAGCTAACTATATATTCCTCAGGACTTCCCACTTCGTTTCGTTTTCATCTTGCTCTCCTATTTCACTCCACCAAATGATGAATACACAACCACCTCATGCAGGGGAGACCAGATCCGAATCGAGCCGACCGACAGGTGCTTAATCCAATATGTCACTCATTGGCACACAGCAAGAACACAGACACCAGTTAGTCCACCGCAATGCTGCTGATGAAGCCTCCAAATATATAACCCAGGATGCACATTTAAAAATTGTCCATGACACCAGAAGCAGCAAGAATAAGATGCAGCACGCAATTGGATGTGAGTATATCCATACTGTGGTGAACGGCGGACAATTCACTGTATAACATACAGCGGGTGTAGGTAGAGAGCTACATGACCAATTTATCAGCTGCACGTAATGGGAAACCTCCCTGGGCAACGAAGGCATTTGTGGGCACAGTACGCGAATTCAAACATCTTGATATTGTCAGCTCTGGGATTTTCACGGTCGAATTTCATGATAAGCATCTCCGCGGGTGAATGAAACAAGCGTTAACCACCCTAAAGGAGGCTACAGAAGTGTATATAGTTGAGGTAATAGCCAAATCTCATTGTTAAAAGCAGCAACTAATTTCTTGTAGGTTTTCAACATATCTGCTACTATGGCAAGGCAAGGAGGTCGTGTAAAGCTGGAACAGTCTGACATGCGCCTGGCCTTGAATATGGCCATAATGGTCAAAGATGACTTTTCGCAAGCCGCAATAAAGGAAACGCAGTATCTAATCTAGAAACCTTGCGCCAAACGCCAAGAACAGAAGAAGCGGGGTGTTGAGTTTCCGGGGCATAAAAAGGTGAAGGCTGCGATAGAGGGACAACTGGCTATGCTTCATTAAAGTCACACTGACGAATGCCTCCCTTGTCAAAATCACACTGCAAACAATCCGCAGACAGGCTTGAGATGCAAAGTTATAGGTGCATGTCCACTCGACCAACGCAGACAGCTGACTGCAGAGCCGATGCCACCTCTGCCCAGAATGCCACCTCTGCCCAAAACGCAACCTCTGCCCAAACACCACCTCTGCCCGGAACACCACCAGCGCCACCCAGTAACAATACCAGAGCTCAACGTTCCCAAATTGTCAATTTGCCTGCCGGATATGTGTATTCACATACTTCACTTCGCAGCGCAGAATATTTTACTCCTGATGGATATGCCCAGGATAGCCAGCACGAGACATATTTTGGTCCAGATATGCTGACTGATAAAGGAACATCCACTGGTTTGTACACTATCTGCTGTGTGGTAATGCAGCGAACATCCATTTTAAAGACCAAAGCAGCCGATTGAGCGAACCTGCAAGTGATGACGAGCATTGATCAAAAGGAATGGGATTTTGAAGTGTATTATTATCTACAAATAGCGGACACTGCAAAGTATATTTTAAGGATATATTTATCTGTATTATTAAAGAACAATGTAGTGATCAAGGAGAAAGTCAATGAAAATGCAAGAAAGGCTGCCAAAACATTGTGAATGATAGACAATGCAAAATCGATTAATTCCATAGTGTGGATACGCCCGTGGCAAAATGAGTGTCAATGGAGCGTCATCAATTGTAGGTCATGTAAGTCTGGTAATTCAAAATTGATTTGGTAGTGGTTATACATAATCAAAGTGGTGACTGCCTTTATAGGCAAAAATTATAATAACACGCTCCCTATGTTAGGGGTTCTCCCTTGATAGCGGAAGTGGTACTTGGTAACAGGCGGATGCACAGCATACATATTGTTGTACGCGCACACCTATACAAGCGATTACAAGTTAGACCACGTGGTATGTTCTTTAGCGGGGTTTCATGTCGTACGCAAGAAGATTGCAGACAGCTGCGGCTGTCTACCTTCTTTCATTCTTACAAACTATGCGGGACATGCAGAGTACATGCACGGCAGTTGACAGTGAATATGCGTGTAAGCGGGCCCTTCACTCCTACCCATAATGGGCCAGGATACAGTGAGGTAGGTTCCGGCGCAGTAGCCTAGGCATGACGTAACTGAGGGATTATGATGTTGGACGAGGCCTGGAGCAAACACTACTTCATTGAGTTGAGTAGCATTGGTGGCAAATTGGTCTAGATCTACATTGGCATAGTATCAGCTGGTCACCGAGCAAATCTATGACGCTATAATTAATAATGGAGCGGGGTTATCAATTGCGATAAGACGTGGGCAATATGGGGAATTGCTTGAGTGTTCCAACTACCAAAATCATACGATTGCGAGATGTCAAAGTTGAAGTTGTGGTCTGATTATTCGGCTGACGCACTATCATACATGAACACGATAACCTTGGAGATTCGTGGCCACCTCTGTCAAGGCGCATTCTGTGAATGTGAGATGCAAAGTTACGTGGCTAATATGAGCGATTTGATCATAGTCTGAAGAGGGTTTCAAGAGACTATAAAGAGATCACATTGTTCCAGCAAATGAAAAAGGCATCAGACTTGAGAGAGAGAAAACAAGGACAAGACCTATCAGCGGAGAAATATCCTTATTTATTATTGCGTTTCTATGATACCTATATCTATTATATCTATACCTAGAATCTATTGGCTTTGTGAAGTGGCAGCCCCGCACCGTTGACGAGCGTTACCTTATGGATTACAATCAGCTTCAAGAATGACAACGACGTTCTCATATATACACTCGAAAAGATTATATCTTACGCCAGGGTCAATTAGTACATCTTCGTGGCACAGTGTGTGTGGTGGCTAGCATCTACCATTGGCCTCGAACAGGGTTTAATCATTTATATGGATTACCTTCAGAGTCGGGAGTCTACGGCCATACGAAAGGAGCCAGAGCCACATCAAGCCAGCCCAGAGGATTTTGAGTCTGAGTACCTGCCGGCTTATATATATCCAGATTGGGTCCCTAGGATGGGAATAGATAGAGAGATATCTACAACACCTCGAGACCTTACGAACAATCAGAGGACTGAGCAGATTTTAGACTGCACCGAGCAGTTCATTGACGAGTCGGTACGCGCTCGAAGTACAAGGCAACGCAGCCGGCTAAATCCTTTGCCACACACCAAGGCACAGCTTAAGAAAACCCGGAAGATGAAGAGACTTCAGGAGGCAAGGAAAAAGCAGAAACAGCTAGGCAGCAACGCCTACAAGAGATATGAAATAAGGTTATCCAGAATCTTAGCGAAGAATCAGGTCTAGGGCCGTGAACCTAGTACTTACTTGTTGGGTACGAGTATAGTTACTTAGAGTAAAGCACCCACGTAACACCCTACCTCATCTTGAAAATCAGCGTCAACGGAGTGTCAACAATTTTTGGTCTTGTAAGTAAGATGATTGTAAAGTCAATCAATCGCTGTGTAGCATAACCGTGGTATTCGCAGCCTGTATATAGGCAAAACAGCAAGCGAGATGGTCACTGCCCCATTCTGAAAATTGGTGTCAACCGAGAGTCAACGATTTTTACCTTTGCATCTTGGGTTATCGAACTGTTGATTTGTGGTAATAATGCATACACAATGTATTGGCGGCGTTGTCAGGCAACACAATATGTCAGATGTCAATTACCCCATTATGAAAATGATCATCAACGGAGCGTCAACAATCTTTAGTCTTCTAAGTGAGGTATTTACAATGTGATCTAGTAGTGGTTAGGTATACTGGAGGTATTGGCTACCTTTATAGGCGAAAAAGAAAGTCACATGGTCATTGCCCCATTCTGAAAATGAGTGTCAACTGAGCGTCAACAATCTTTGGACTTGTATATTGGGTAATCAAGGCGTCGCACGGATGTATGAGATCATAACAAAACTATTGACCTCCTTAGTACTTCTCAATACAAAACACAAAAAGACAAACATTGATTCCAAAGCAACCAATGTCACAACCTGCAAAGTAATCAAAAAGATATTCGTGGATATTGTTTAAGTGATTTTGGTTTGGTACAATTATCGAACAGCAAAAGCAAGAGCATTATATGAATCTACAAACGGACCCACTGGACAACCCACTGACAACCAGCCCACTTCAGACAGGTTTGGAGATGTCCATTGAACTGTACCCTAATTGACAGTATGGGTGTATTGACAACGCAGACTACATATTTCTGGACTGTTCAGTTCCGACCCAGACCTGGACGCGAAGCAGCGGTCCAGAACTGTTGCTAACACTACTTGTATGCCTTCGTCCAATTCCTCTGAAATATCATGTTCAACGACATTGAGAAACACCGGCCATGACGGAACGCCAAATCCTCAATCATGAGGTGCGAAGATAAGTCGTCGAGCTTAACTTTCATCATCTCGATGTACTTTTCAACATTGGAAAGTTTATGGTTTGTTCGGACCGTTGGACGCGGCAATCTTATCCTGTCATCTGTCCATGGATGGCTGACTACTTTGAAAACATACATTTACACTTGATCAATCTGCCCCATTGCCCTTTGTGTGAAGCACATCATTTAGGGAAGGAAATTCATCATTGTGGCAATTATGAGACTATGAGCTATACTTCTACAGGATAATACTCGCAACTCAGGGATATAAGTTGGAGCGACGGGAAACAAGACAATACCTGGAAGATCAAGTGGTTGGAATCTTTAAAGTGGTCTTCCAGTATATGAATTGCATCTCCCCAACAACAAAAATCATACCCGATATTCTTCATACTGTCTATCTCGGTATGATTGAGCATAGTATAGACTAGGTACCAACCTTCCTTGAACAAAATTCCAGGATTGACACATACAACCAGCTCTGGGCGATGATGCCTCCATATCCTGCCTTAGCTCAATTCAACAATCCACATATCCAGGCGACGCAATGGAGTGGTAAGAAGATGAAAATATGCGGGCGCATGGCCGTTTCAGTTTTTGCAGTGACTCTTTTAAACCCTTCAGCGAGCCAAAGGATTCCCTTCACAGAAGCCCTGTTGAGCGTCACGAACTTAATGTAATTTCACCCTACGGCACAGTACTAGTACCATACTGAAGCAAAAATGGAGTACATGAAGATTTATCAGGAGGCTTCGCATGGTTACAAGGATATTTTCCATGAATTCCAAGCCGGTAAATCTACTCAGAAGGTCTCGGAAGCCTTGAAAAAGCAGCTAGCTGTGGACAAACAGAAGAAACGGATGATTGATTCCACTTGGAAGAACCTTTCTATGGCTGCAATGCTTCATTGCGTTGATGAACATAACATGCAGATCACATCAGTAATTGCACAACATCTTGTCAACGAATCAGATATCAACATTGAGCAGAGTTATCTCCTGAACCACATCTCTGACCATATCTGGCAGCTTCCCAACCTCCTAAAGGCATGCTCTGAACTCCCAGAATCGGCGATGATGGATCTTAAACAAGTGTACTGCCAATCAAATCGTTATCAAGCTGCCTTGAAGATTATTCAAACGAAAGCCCAAAAAAACCTGTTTTATTATCACGAGCTCCATAGAACTGCTGCAAAATAACGTCGCAATGATGAAATGCCTCTAACCAAACAACTCATCAAGCCAATAATGAAAAACCAGTGATCCGAAATCATGACCTTTGATGACTTGGGCGAGCGGTGTGCAATGCCCAATGGAGAGCTACAGAATCACATTCCTTGGTGTTTCAAGAGATTTGCCGACTTCGCAGGCTACATCGATCACACTCACTATTTCAGTCGTCTCAATAATGCAAAATAAGTACTCTACAGTAAAGTTCCAATCCCAGGGACGTCGTTTCAATGTGAGAAGCAAGTAGTTCATCTTGTCCATTGCACTGGGTCCACATGATGGAGAATGCATAAGCCCCCAAGAAATGATACATTACTTCTTTGAATGGGGACGACTCCGGATAGCCACTTTAAGTTGACTGCTGGATGCGTCCCTGCACTTTTGAACTGTCTTATTGTCATCGGGGATGCTGAATCAAGCATGAGAGGGCTTCTTGCCGTGGGTCCGATGTTTGCAACGCTGCCAATACGTCAGACTGCTGGTATAGTGATTGTCGAGGAGTGACATCAACCACCAATGCAACCCTATCACGATTGCAGCTGCTGTTGTAATCCTCATTTCGGCGTCAGAACCACTTATATAGTCTCTATAAGTGCGATTCCAGGGGCTGTACACCTTCTTCTGCTGAAGCTGCAGCCAGATAGCATGTGGTGGTACATGAGCAACACCAATCACTTGAAAGTTTTCAATTTGTTATACATGTAGGTTATTAAATTCGATGCTTGAAGTAATCATTGCAGCAATATATAGATATCTGATGAGTGTTTACTCTGGGTGTTTTAATTTTTGTGATGGGACTTGTACAAGCTTGTGTATAATCGATGTCTCAAGGAATGCAATAGTTATGAATATTCCTAAAATCAATGGAACAGTTCAAAAAACTATCAAAACGATTACACTGTATATGACCAACGTGAAAGAATAAAGTGCATTAGATTAGCTAAAATAACTAAACAAGTTTTTGAAATGTCGTGACAATTCAATCACATTATTGAATGCTTCGAAGCATAGTGGATGATTCCAAATCAATCTCCCTGATTATTTCTCAAGAATGTGGACAATGACAGGTTAGTTGGGCCCAATTTCGGAAACCAATTGTGCCTTTTGCTAATGGATACTACCAACTGCAATTGTTCCGCTGCCAAAGAAACGGAGCCATGCCAATACTGACATTGCATGTATTTCACTTCCAAAATTGCTTAATCGAGCTGGTGCCAGAGCTCCTCCTTTACTCAAACACCAAATTCAACGATCAACAAAATACACAAGTCTGACCTTGTTCCCACCCATGTACTCCCGCTTCAGAAGGGTAGTGAAGGCCAGAATGTTCCTCAACCAAATGCCATCGGAGATCACAATGCTCCCTAACACCAGAAAGCCATACTTCGGATAGTGAAAAGATTCATGGAGGCAATTGTGTTCACGAAGACTGCTGTCCCAATCAGGCTCAGTGTGATGTACTCAATGGATAATGATGCTTGGAATCTTGCCATGAAAACTTAGAATCTTCAATGCGTAGCAGCAGGTGCTCTTGTATGTACACCATCTGTGTCAATATCTCGGTGGTCTAATTCTCAAAATGGATCTGCAAACACGAGACGCTGTAAGGTTGTTATTGTTCTGTTCAATGCTCCTCTTTTGGACTTTTAATATTGCCTAAACTCCAAAATATACATGTTCAAAACTAAAGATTAGTACCATTCGAGGGCTATTGGGAAATGGAGCTAGACGAAATGATGTGTGTGGTTACCAGTTGGATATAGTCTCAGAGACTGAGCATTCAATCCAGGTTACAGAACTCCTGTTTCTTGATGCTTATCGCTCAAACGTTGGGGATGATAACAAATCATGGTTCAAGCAAATGTCAGTCCTTGATCCAATTTGCGATCAATATTTCTTCACCCCCAATAGCTTGGAGCACCAGCCTACAACTGGTCAGTTCTTTCAGCCTCTCGCTTTACAGACTTTACCACTAGCTGCCCCAGCTATTCATTGCACGTAGTGTGAATATGCCACAGGAAAGATAGTTCTGGTTATGGTTTCTTAAGATGAATATCAAGGAAAATTTTGCCCTTCCATAGTGATAGATTTTATTACCACAGAAGCCACTGCACTCATCAATTACACATGGTGGGTTGGTTTATACCTCCCCATGGTGCTCCTCCATGATGGAAGGTGCTCCTAAGTTCCCATCCGTACATCAGCAACATGTAATTCGGTCCAGAAGCCACACACAAACCTCCCAGACACTCCAGACAACCTCACCAGTGCTTCTAAGTACTTCCAGATGCTTCCAGGCCTCCCTGGAGCTAAGCAAAGTGCTCTCAGACTATGCAAGAGCATTCTCAGGTACTCCTGAAATCACCTGCTGTTATGGAGGGGCATTCAGGATGCTATAAGATTTCACTTATAGGATAGTCAAATGTTGGAACAGCTGAGACCTCTATGCAAGTCAGTGAGAGACTTTGAGAGCAGCTGAGACCGCTGAACAGCTCTGCAGCAGACATGGTGCGGCATTCTCATGCCAGTGGTTCTTCAGATTCCATAAAAGCAAGGCATTTCGTCTATCATATTCGTCTTTGTTACAGTAAGAAGATTCGAGACCTCAGAATATGGCATTTATTTTTACAGTATCGCTATATATATACATATGGTCAATCTGGCCACAGATGGTAGTCAAGTATAATTGAACAAGCACCTGGGGATGCCTATTCAGAAAACCTAGAGATGCACTACTTGGAGGCCGTTGAGGTGAAATGGTGGAGCTACAAGGGAGGAAGCCTGCCATCAACATTCCACTACACCTCTCGCGACATCTAAAAACAATTAGTGAGACAGAGCTGTTCTATCTCAATGAGCGTAGGAATGTAGGAAGATATGATACTACCCGGCTGTGAGGATCCACAAAATTTCGGGAAGTGCGAGTGAGACCAAATGGTGGGAAAGATACGGTGTGTATTTTTGTTGTATTATAAGATGAGTCGAAAATGAGATTATGTCAATCTAACCCAGGGTCTCTGGAATATATACTCTCCATTGTTCAGTGCACCTGCATTACCACTGCACCTTCGTACACCCGCCGTCGCTCTGTAGTGAGGTCATTGGAGGCCATAATCGAGCAAGTTTAGAGATGCAATTGGAGACCGAGATCAAGTCCACTCAGAGATGCACTGGGAGCCTGTGATTGAGCGAGTTTGGAGATGCAATAGGAGACCAAGATCGAGTGAACTCAGAGATGCATCAGGAGTGCAAGATCGAGCAAGTTTGGACATCTACTTGGAGACGATGATCCAGTGAACTGAGAGATGCTCTAGGAGGCCTTGATCGAGCGATTATGGAGATGCTTTGGCAGACTGGGAATGAGTGATCTCAGATATGGACTGGTAGGCTGTGATCGAGTGAGTTTGGAAATGCACTTGGAGGCCGAGATCGAGTGAACTCAGAGATGTACTTTGAGGGGGTGATCGAGCGAGTTTGAAGATGCACCTGCAGGCAATGATCAAGTGAAGTTAGAGATGCACTCTGAGGCTGTAATCGAGTGTTACGGGGGTGTTTTAGATCCCAATAATCAATACAATATTTATTGCATCTAAGTACAGCCGCCTATCTAGGATCTCTTTCATTCCACGTCTTATCCTAAGACTCAACCTCTTGACGTTTCTTCAAAAGCTTCCTGTATGTAAAACCTCCTCCAATGTGCGTCGCCAATATAAGTGTAAACTACACTTCCCTGTCGAACAACCACTTCTCGGAAAACTCCTCAAACGTTAATGTGCTGGTGTTGAGATATTTCAGCACCAGGAACCCGATATTCTCGAGTTCACAGAAATGAAAAAACATGCAGTAGATGTGGGTTAAATGGTGCTCCTCCAAAGCAAAGAGCAGATTACCGAAACACTCAACAGTCAGTTGAAGTGCCAACTCAGATTGTGTCAGGTGATGTCCAGGCATATGTTGCCCAATCACGAGTATATATGAGGGAGGAAATTTTGAATATGTAATCGATAGAATTGTTAATAATATTTTAAGATTGTCTTCGGTGTATCTGTGTTCTTGTGAATGTTGTGCTTGATCCCCCTGTCCTCCTTGCGACAACCTCGTTCAGGTCTTGTGCTCCCACACCTGGTCACTATAATTTCCCTGCTTGTGGTTTCGTTATCACGACCTCGCCCTTGTAGTGCTCGGTGATGACCTCCCCGCACTTCTTAGATTATGCAATGTGGTTTGAAAGCATTACGCTCCTGATTCAAACAAGCCATCCAGTGCTTCCTGCAGACTTGAACTTAGACATCTCACAATCGTACAAGTCGGTAGTTGGAACATCTACCAATCCAGTTGGCAATACTTATCGCCTCCTAAATCCCTCATGCAGATGAGTTATTAATTGCGTCATAGATTCTATTCGCAACCAACCGATACTATGACAATGTGGAACATTGGCGCGTAAGCTCGTATCCGATATGAGTTTACATTGCGATCCAAACTACTCAAGCCAATGAGTAGTGCTCGCTCTAGGCCCGAGTCTACGTCATTATTCCCTCAGTTACTTCATGCTAAGGTTGAGACTCTTCTCCTGACCGGGACTTGCCCCACCGAATTACATCTAGTTACAGGTGGGGTGGAGAGTTCTCGTACTTGCATATTGACTCTCAACTGCCGTGCCTGACGACCAGGCATATCCCGCATAGTATTCAGGAGTGAATAAAGGCGTAGCGGCCAACACTGCGAATCACCGAGTGAATCTAGCGGGGCATGTTCATACACTTTGCGCGACTAATATGAACTCCCGCTAAGGAGCATATTACTGACCACTTGAATAATACATGCATAGGTGTTATGCATATCATTGATATGTATGCATCTAGTATACATAATTCAAGTATCATTATCGCTGTTTAAGGACAACCCCTGAAATCGAGTGAGTTTGGAGATGCACTGGTAGGCTGGGATCAAGCGAGATTGGAGGAGTACTTAGAGGCAGTTTATCTGGAGTGAGGCACAATGGCAGCTGAGACTGAATTCATTAGTTAACTTGTAATTCTGTGAAGGAAGAGAGTTGAGTTCAACATCCGCCGAGAGATGAGAAACTGGCTGGGAGCAGGAAACTATCGATCTTGGGATGATGGTGTACTAGGTGTATACTGTACTTGGCATGAACTCATGATCATGGCATGGAGAGATAAGAGAGGGATTACTTAACTTTGTGTTTTTAGGTGATGGTAGAGTAGAGCACAAGACAGAGAGGGATCAAAGGAGATGAGGGAAATCATCAGGTGAAACTGGGACTTACGAGAATTTCATGGGCAAGTCACTTAACCATCCTGGCTCTGGTAGGTATGAGTACCTATCTGGCGAGTAATAACACCGATACGAGGTCATCGAAACCCAATCAGGCAAGTCGTACCCCTGATTTCTCATATCTGCTTGTATCCTCCATATCGTTCTCTTCTTTATCCCCCATCTCTTTCTTTCTTGTCCACAACTCTACCATCATCACAAGAATTGAAAGTTAAGTAATCCCACTCTATCTCGTCATGCCATGATCATGAGTTAACACCGAGTGCAGCATACACCGAGTACAGCTTACACCAAGAACAGTGTACACCAAGTACAGCATACACCAAGTACCGCATACACCATGTACAGCATACACCAAGTACAGCATGCACCGAGTACAGCATACACCGAGTACAGCATACACCGAGTACAGCATACACCGAGTACAGCATACACCGAGTAAAGCATACACCGAGTACAGCATACACCGAGTACAGCATACTCCGAGTACAGCATACTCTGAGTAGAGCATACTCCGAGTACAGCATTCAGCTCAGATCGTCTGTCGTCCATTCAATCTCATGATTACCAGTTGACCCCTGAATGTAGCTTCAGCTTCCGGCATACCTCCCCAGAGATGGACCGGCACCAGCCAGTTCTACATAAGAGCGTCAAATGTAAAGTCACCTCGTCACATTCCCATGGGTTCCAGTTAACTAACCAATCAATACAGTCCCAGCAGCCGGCGCGCCTCCCATCGACAGCCTCCAGATTGACCACCTCCAAGTACTCCTCCAATCTCCCTCGATCATAGGCTGCAAGTGCATCTCCAAACTCCCTCAATCACCGCTTTAGCATTTGTCTCTGAGTTTACTCGATCCTGGCCTCCAAGCGCATCTCCGACGTTGCTCGATCACAGCCTCCAAGTGCGTATCTGAGTTCACACGATTTCGGCCTCCAAGTGCATCTCCAAGCTCGCTCGATCATGGCCTCAAAGTGCATCTCTAAACTTGCTCAATCATGGCCTTAGAGTGTCTCTATGAGTTTACTCAATTTTCATCTTCAGGCACACCTCGAATTGCTCTCAAGCACTGCCTGCAGCCAGTCCTAATAAACCGTGTGTAGATGGGTAGCAATATTGATACATAGATACATAAACGAGAATACAAACTGAATTCATAAGTTTTAAAAATCGTTAAACAATACGTAGTAGCTATGATTTCAAGGTGCACCAGCAACGTTCCCAATGAAGATGTTTTTCCCAGACTGCTCTACAGTAATTCAACGTGCTCCCAGGCTTGTAGTCGGTTCTCTCACGCTTATTACTGGCTCTTCCCAGTACTCCCAGGCTTGTGGTCGGCCTGCCTAGACTTGTCGCTGGCACTCCCAGATGCTCCCAGGTGCACCTAAAGGCCACTGTATTGGTCCAGTAAACACTGGGATTTGACCACCCTGGGATTCTGATCCGACAACTCTCAGATACTCCCAGAGGCTCGAAGTGACCAAAATTCATTTTGCTGATGTCTTCCTCAGACTGGATTGGAACTTTGATATTTTATTATGCCCTTCATACACCATTTTTTGTTTTGGTGCTTCTTAATCCCATTCACAATCCTTCACTTCAAATAGAAGTGCCTATATTTTGTTGCTGACTCTTTTCCCCCTTTCTGCGCTGCTCCACTTGGATGGGTGCAGCTCCACTAGATTGGTGCTCGTCAATCCCTGTCAGTACTCCTTGGCCTGGCTGTGTGCGCTCCATTTCATTCCATGCTCCTCCATCACTTTCTGTACTCTCCTTGTCCACCCTGTGCACTCTTTATTCTGGCACTTCTCTTTTCCTGGTGGCACATCTGTTTTCCCCCAAATTCATCAGTATTGCCTTTGAAACTCCATTTCAATTCACTGCTAGCTAACGTCTCAATACAACCTTAGTTAGATAGCACAAATCAAGTCAAACAACATTGGTATTCAATTTTACACAGTTGCCAGGCTCGAATCATATGCAAATACAGACAGCGCCTCCAACTTCTTTGAGCTACAGATGGACTGTATGTTTCTTCTTCTCTCGGACCGGATAAGATGGGATATACAGTATTTCTAAACAGCCAGTCGGGCCACAGCAGCAGCTTTCTAATGAGGGCCAGGCTGGTTCTGGCAGCTTTCCGGCTACCCTGGCAGCTTTTCTTGGAGGCCTGGTAGCTTTTACTTGGCGGCCGGGCGACTTTTCTTGGCAGATTTAGCCTAAACAGAATATTCTGTTCAGACCATTCTCTGCTGCCTTTACTAAGAAAGTCTTCAAAGTACAAAACATAAATCATATCCAACAAAATTATTGTAGCCCTGCTATTGCCTTATTCAATCCATCGACCAGACCAAGGTATACCCACGCTAATGCAGGGTGTTTAAATCATGTGCATGGCGAGCGGCCGGGAAGCTTCTGACCCAGGCCTGGCCGGGCCGCCCTTAGCACAGGCTTTCAGAATGGAGGCTAGGCCACTTAGGATTACTGGGGATATATAGTTGATGATATTGATATAATGTTTGATTGATATCATTGAATTGCTTAGCTGGGCTATTGTTTCAGTGAACCTGCTTTTATTTTTGAATGTCTCACCATTTTCTCTGCTTCATGAATGTAGTGATGCAAAAAATTAAATGTCCAAGGAGATGTTGGGTATTATAGTATGGTTCAAAAGTGGATAATGAAGAATATATACATTATTTGCACTGTGGGGGTTAAGCTGTTGCTTGCATACATCCAGAGAGTCTCTGATAATACTTATAACCCTTTGAATGAATATTCATAAGAACACAGTTATCTCTCAGAGGTACTCTGGGTTAGCTGCATTGGTTGCGCAACAGTTGCAGATACTCCCAACGTTCCCTCTGGTGCTCCAACGTGCTCTCGAACTTATCACAACTACTCCCATCGTCCTCCCAAAGTTCTTTCTGCCACTCTGATGTGCTCCCAATCTTATCAAAACTACACCCATGGTGCTCCAGTACCAAGTCATTAGAGATGCAAGCCACTCACTCCGAAGGCCCACTAGAATGCCCTTCTAAGTGCTAGTTTAGTACTGAAGTCAGCTGTTGTCAGTTAACATTCCATATCCTCTCATACAGTCCGAGAGTCTGCCAGAAAAAAAAACATTTTGCTGATATAACATCTGATTATTGTATATATTTCTAGGAGGCAATCCAGAGAGAGAAAATATTCTGATAAAATCCGACGAAACGGACTGGAGAATGGAAACGATTATAACCAGTATTCCGTTGGATATTGACACCTTAATGCATATGTTACTAGTGAATTGGAAAAACAATTCCCACATTGAAAATACATCGGAAATATATAAGAACTTTAAGGTAAGCACAGTGAGATCTATAAAATCATTTTGTGCACAAAATCCAGGAGTGGTGCAAATTAACAGTTATGAAAAGAAAAAGAAAAAGATAAGTGTTCCATTTGTTGAAAAGTTTTGATTTTACATTATATGGCAAAAAGTTTTTCAATTATTTATCTTGCAATTAGAGTGGAATCTGGTAATTTATTCACATCTTAAGGATGGAGTTACTATTGCGTCACTGGTCTTTGAGTGGAAGGTAGTGTTAAGTATTCTCCCTTAGAAGTGGTAATATTAAATAGTGAATTGTAATGTGAATACTTTGAAATTCACATAATGACCAATTAAGAACACCAATTGATGACATCACTATGTTCACAAATCAAGTAATCCTCAGCAAACTTACATTTCAGCCACATGTTGATTGCTTAGCATCAGTCAATATAGCCACAATCAAATTGAAATTTAATGGTAAATTTATATTGCAATTGCTGGGATATTTAATGAAGAAATATCAGCAGTAAGCTTAATTATCAACCATATCTACTATATCTTATAAAGTGGAACAATATCCAGTTAAGATACAATTATGCAGAATTACATATACAGCAGACTTCACACAATATATAAATAAGTGGAATCTATAAATCCATTACCACAGCAGTGCAAACACCTCATATACCTCCCTGGTCATTGACCAGTTGTGATCTAAGCAAGCAATTGTCTGAAGGATTAAAGGTTTTGGCTGAAAATATAAGGCTTGAAGCATATCCACTTTTTGGATTGACCTAGTATGTATTACAATCCTACATGGGGTCTGAATCTGCACTTATGAAGTATGAGTTGGTTTCCAATTGAATCTCTGACTCAAATACCAGTAAATCCAATTACAGATGAGGTATCAATATAATTGCAATGTGTATTGATGGGCAGCAGCCGGCGGATGTCCTGACTACTGAACAAACAAAAACAATATATTCAAGTTCAAGTTATCCTCTGTTGTTTTTGAGCGTTTGTTATATTAGAGAGAAAGGCCACAGTCAGAAGGAAAATACATTAAAACCACTAATACATGAACATGATAACCTATTGGGAACTTGTGGCTACCTCAACATCACAATTTTCAGAAACAGAATCTTCACTCAGTGATAAGTCATGATGGAAAATTAGTATCCTAGCAGGATTGTCTAAAGAAGTCTTATCCTGAGGGCTTAAATATAAAGTAATTACATTATTCCCGCAATTAAGGGAATAATCTCTAGTGGCACCCCACTGTCAGATATTAGCAGCAAAGCACACCAAAAAATATTATTAAAATTCTATTGATTAAATCTTCTCATGCTATTACTGCAAAATATTTGTACAAACCTCCTGAAGAAATCTCAACCATGTTCAGCTCTTGCAAACAAATTGTATACTTGTAATTCAACTGAGTGTATCAAACACAGTATTCTGTCATATGGCCTGAGGTTTTAGAAACCTTTACTTTTGTTTTGAAGCATAGAACCAAGTTGGTAACTGCCTTCAAATCTTACACTTCATCTTGCTGGCTTGTATTGAGCACAACATTGCTTGATATATCAAAGTGAGTCTTGTGCCTGGTAAAGACTACAAAGAAAACATTGAAGAAGGTGAACTTACTTCTAACAGTTACATTAATCAGTTTTTTTTTTTTGTCAAAGTTGAGCAGAAGTTGAGTCTTGGAAAAGACTTACAAAAATGATGACAATATCTGCAAAATGTATTTTACTCACTGGGAGCCTCCAGGAGTGTCTGAGAGAATGCAGAGTGTAAACTTACAAGCGTCAATTTGTGGAGAGTATCAGACCCTGGGATAAGATTCTGGCCAGCGGTCGGATTAAGTGGGATATCTGATGTCTTGTACTGTAGTACCATGCGAGTGATTCTGATAAGTTTAGGAACACCTCAGGGCACTGGGAAGAACATTGGAGGCATCTGGGGATATCTGGAAGCACCAGTATACAAGCCTAGGAGTGCCGACAACAAGCCTGGAAGCACCTGGGAGCCCTGACAACAAGTCTGGCAGTGCCAGCGACATGTCTGGGAGCACCTTGAATCACAGTAGAGCTGCCTGGGAAAAATGACATCTTCTTTGGGAACGCTTGTGGTGTCCCTGGATATCATAGCTACTACTTATCGTTCAACCATTTTTAAAACTCATGTATTCAGTTTGTATTCCCAACTATGTATCTATATACCTACCCATCTACACACAGTATATATGGACTGGCTGAAGGCGGAGCTTCAGAGCAATTCCAAGGTGTGATTGAAAATGACAATCGAGCAAATTCAGTGATATACTCCGAGGCCATAATCGAGTGAGTTTGGGGATGCACTTGGAGGCCATGATTGAGTGAGTTTGCTGATAAGCACTTGGAGGCCTTCAGAGTGCGATCTTAAAGGTGGTAATTGAGCGAGTTTAGAGATGCACTTGGAGGCCATGATTGTACGAAGATGCAGGCCGTAATCAAATGACTATGCTGATACACTGCTTCAAGGCCATGATCTAGCAGGTGTGGGGAAGGACTTGGAGTCTGTGATCTAGTGAGTTTGAAGATGTGCACTTTGTGGCCAAGATCGTGAAAACTTGGAGGCTGTAAGCGTGCGAGTTTGGAGATATACTTGGCCGTGATCGAGCAAGATTGGATGAGGACTTGCAGGCAGTCGATGGATATCATGCTGTGTGCTGAGACTCTATTCAACAGTTAGTTATTTTGCAACGCTGGGAATGTGACAAAGTGGCTTTACCTTTGAGCTCTCATGGAGAGCTGGCTGCTGGCGGTTGATCGGGTAGGGAGGCACCCTTGAAGCTAAAGTTATTTTGATGGGTCAACTCGTACTCATGAGAATGAGGGAAAAACACGCAATCTACGGTGGATGCAGTCCTCGGTGTATGCTGTACTTGGTGTATGCTGACCTCTGTGTAAGCTGTACGTAGTGTATGCCATACTCGGTGTCGACACATCATCATAGCATGGAGATGTACAGAGGGATGACATAACCTTGTGGTCTGCGATGATGGTAGACTTGTGGATGAGAAAGAGAGATATGGGGGATGACAATGGTAATAACGTGGAGGATAAATGCAGATATGAGAAATCAGGGGTACGACTGGCCTGATTGAGTTGGAAAGATATCATATCAGTGTTATTACATGTCGGATTAGAACACGTACCTACCGTATTGGGGATGGTAAATTGACTGGCATGCGAAATTCTCTTAAGTCCCAGTTACTCATGATGATTTGCCCTATCTCCTCTCCTCTCCCTCTTTCTTGTCCTCAACTCTACCATCACCTTAGAACACAAAGTTAAGTCATCCTTCTCTATCTCTCCATACGATAATCAAGAGTTAACACTGAGTACAGCCACACCATGTAAAGCATACACCAAGTACAGCATACACTGAGTACAGCATACACCAAGTACAGCATACACTGTGTACTGCATACACTGCGAAATGCGTCATCCCAAGATCGACTGTCTCCCGCTCCCAGACAGTCTGTCATCTCTCGGCAGACCATGTTGAACTCAATTCTCTAAATTCCCTTCAACACAACATAACCAATGAATAGAGTCTCAGCTCCTGGCGCATCTCTGTTTCCAACTACTGCCTCCAGATTGACTAGCTCAAAGTACTCCTCCAATCTCGCTGGATCATGGCCTCCAAGTGCATCTCCAAACTTGCCCGATCACAGCCTTCAAGTGCATTACTCCAAACGTACTTAATCACAGGCTCCAAGTTTGCACTCCCATGGCCTCCAAGTGCATATCTCCAATGTCGCTTGATCACGGCCTCCAAGTGCATTTCTAAACTCGCTCAATTACGGCCTCTATGTTCGCACTCTCATGGCCTCTACATGAATATCTCCCAGTTCACACGATCATGGCCTCCAAGTGCATCTCCAAACTCGCTAGATCACAGCCTCCAAGTGTGTGTCCAACCTCACTCGATTAGTGCGTGCAAGTTTGCACGCTCACTGCCTCAGACTGTATCTCTAAGTTCACTCGCTCATGGTGTGGTGAAACCATGGTGCTTGACGGCAGCCAGCCCATCATCAACACTCCAACGCACCTCGCATGGTGTTACAGGTTCTCCCCTAGCAGCGTTCATGATACATGTATGGATTGCAGTAGGTACATGTTACCGAGTTACTCTAGGTCTAGTCACTTGGCATGCATAACACCGAACTGCGAAGATGACATCATGTTTGTCAGCCAAGCGGTTCGTAGCAGGATTAAACTTGGGGCTCAAGTGGATCAATTAGTGTGAGCACGCTCCTACTAGCGGATTCAAATTTGATGATGCAATTATGTTGCCATTACAGGGAAGTGAAAAATCTTCAGCTGTGTGCATAATTATTGGCCACACCTACTATATCTTATCTGGTGGGACAACACACAGTTCAGTGGCGCTTACACAGAATTACGTGTGCAGCAGACGAAGCGCAATATCCAAGTATGAGGGATCTGCAAGCTCATGCGCTATGCGGTGAGACAAACTTGCGACACTTCCCGGTCTACAATAAGAACCAGAACAAAGCATGCCTGGGTGTCTGAGGGATTATTGACATTGGCTGAAGATAAGAGGCCAGAAGCAAACCTGCTCATTGAGTTGAGTCAGTTTGCATTGCAACGTCATACTCGTCATGGATAAGGGGTTGACATGACATTATCCACGTTCGAAGAGTATCGGTTGGTCGCCGATTAAAATCTCTGATACAATGCCCAATAGCCAAATTAAAAGTCAAGGAATTTAATAGCGAAGAGCCATTGAAACATATTGCGATAAGCACTGCCCAGACTATATGTTGACAGATATTCCAACTACTGAACAAACGAAATGCGAGATGTCCAAGTTGAAGTTTGATGTGTAGCATTGTCTGGCATGATATCATACGTGTTACGGGGGTATTTAAAGTCCCAATAATCAATACAACATTTGTTAGACTAAATACACCCCCCTATCTTTGCTGTTCTATTCTCCTCGTCTTCCCAGACTCAATCTGTTATCCTCTTAAGAATAAGAGCTTACCACTCTTCCTCGTCAGTCCAGAGTCACTCTTCGGACCACTCTTCGTAAGGCAACGCACTGGTAGTGATGAATCTGTGTACCTCGTATTCTAACCCTTCGATAATGGCCGAGTATGAAAGTGCTCAGGAGATGTTGATTAAACCCCGCTCGTTGTAGTATTGTATGAGATTGCCAAAAGTTGCGACGACCCTCTGGTGTGCGTACTGAAAATGTGTGAGTCTCGACGAACACATATAAAGCAAATTCACGTATGTGAATTAAGGAAGTAATTTTTGAATGTGTTGAGATAGAATTCTTAATAATATTTTAAGGTGTTCTTCGCTGGTAATATCTGACTGTGGATTGCAGCTAGAGCTTGGTTCTTCTCATTGCCGGGAACAATGTGAGCTTTTTATCATCGGATCCTTAGTTCAGGTTTGACTTCAGATTTCCATCATGACACCATTCTTGCTTGAGAGCTTATTGCCACGAATTCCCCTTGGTTATCATGTTCATATATAAATGGTTTTTAAGCATTACGTCCCCTATCAGGCCATCCTCATAATCATGATATCAAACGCAAATAATCACAGCTCATAACCTCGTGTTCGACATCTTGCTTCCCATTTGTTCAGTAGCTAGAACATCTGACGGTCTTAGTCTTATTAGTGCTTACCACAATTTAATTTAATAGCTCTTCACTATTAATTCCCTCACCTCAAATTTGGCTATTCGGCATTGCATCAGAGATTTAATCAGTGACCAACTGATACTCTGATAGCGTAGATTATAACACGTCAACCTCGTATTTAAACTGAGTATGACGTTGCAATGCATACAGTCCTAACTCAATAAGCTGGTTTGCTTCTGGCCTCTTATCTTCAGCCAATGTCATTAATCCCTCAGACACTGCATGCTTAGGTCTCGATCTTCTGTAAACTGAAGAGTGCTGCAGGTGGTCTCACCGCTTAGTATATGAACTGCGGATCCTTCTTACTTGCATATTGCAATAACGTCTGCTGCACTCGTAATTCTGCGTAATCACAACTCTACTAAGTGTTGTCCCGCTAAACAGGGTTTAATAAGTGTGGCCAATAATTATGCGTACGGCTGAAGGTTTTTCACTTCCCAGTAATGGCAACATAATTGCATCCTCATATTTGAATCTGCTAGTGCAACTGTAGTTGTCACTAATTGATCGACATGCGGCTCAAGTATAATCCCGCTAAGGATTACTCAATTGATTACTATGTTCGGGTAATCACAGGTAGGTGTTTTCCATATGATCATCTCCATCGATTTGTCACATGTACCTGCTTCGCTCAATCATGTATCATTACCGCTGCTAAGGGACAACCTCTAACAATGCGAGGGATGGCCTGGCAAAGTGATCAGGAGCGTAACGATTTGAAACCACATCATATGAACAAGATAACCCAAGGGAAGCTTGGCAAATCTATTACCAGGCACATTCCGAAGAATGTAAGACATGATCGCATTAGTTGCTATCATTAGTAATGAATTTATAGTGTGGAAGTAAAGGTAACCAAACCCTCGGACACAACTATAAAGAAATCACATTGTTCCGACAATGAAACTACAAGCTCTCGCAGTGAACAGTCAGAAATACTTACCAGCGAAACAAGAACCTAAAATATTATTGTGTTTTTATGATACATGCATCTACTATTATTATATATAAAATTTATTAGCATTATTACAGCAGCACCATACCATATGAATCTGCTTTTTCAAAATAATGCCGATGCCATCGTATTTTCACTTGAGAGAATATAATTGTTTTGCAGCGAGAAACAGTATCTCTTTGCATCTCAGTGTGTTTGGTGGTTATCCTCGTTATTAGGATTACAGCAAGGGCTAGTTATACACATTGACAATTTAAGAAAAAGGAGAAATATTAACATCCAAGAAATATCGGCCAATACCCGGGATAATCAACAAAGCTTAAACTCGGAAGTTTCAACTCTGGTATCGACAAATGTAGTTTCGACTGATTTATTTTACATCGCACAGGACTATGTTAGCGATCTCTTGAGATGAACACCCAACAGCCGAATTCATTGGCCACCAAAGAGTAAAACTCAACTCAAGAAAGAGCAGAATAAGCTATGACATCAAAATAGGATCTAGGGCCATGCCAAGTATATGAACTTAGTATCTGAAGCACCGCCGGAACACATGGCATCCAAAGGGAATTCTTTAAAATGAGCGGTTGTGAATCAAGGAGCATAAGAAGAAGGTCAAAAGATATAAATGAATACCCGGCCATGATAAACCACACAAATTGTGGGGATCAATGAATGCATGGCAACAGTGTGTGTGACAAGAGCTGGGAAACATAGAGTGTGTATTTCGTATAATGTAATGATGTCTATCTACCTTGGGGTCAGAAAATATGTAGTGCCTGTCACTGAGTCAATCTCCGTTATCCCTGTATCTCTGTATGTACATGTATAGAGAGACTTCAATAATATATGCCATATTATGATGTTGCAAATCTTGTGACTGTGACAAAGACATTTATGATATATGAAATGTTTTGTGATTGTGAAACTCTAAGAATCACCGCTGTTAGAATACGGCACCAAGTCTCCCACAGAGCTTGCACAGAGCTCTCAGCTGCTCTCAAAGTCTGCAGTACACCTGCGCCAAGGTTTCCGCTGCTCTCAAAGTCTCCCACAGATCTGCGCAGAGGTCTCCGCAGCTCCAAAACTTTACTGTCCTAATAGTTAAATTTCACAGTATTCTGAATGCACCTCCATAGCTGCTGGTGCTTTCAGGAGCACCTGAGAATTCTTTTGCGGTGTCTGAGAGCACTGTGCAATGTGCCATGGGGGCTTGGGAGCATCTGGAAGTTCATAAAAGCACTGGTGAGGGCTACTGGAGTGTCTGGGATGTTTGTGTGAGGCATTCAGACTGATTTTCATTTTGCTGATGCAGGTTGATTCGGGAGCTATACTTAGTTAATAAATATTGTATTAAGTTACTGGGATTAAGTACCCCTGTAACATAATACAACATCTATTCAAAACAGTCATTTCTCTTTTTCTTATCTTTCCTAGCATACAACCTCTTGTCAATAAGGTAAGTGCCAACTAATATGTGTAATTGGCACTAGTGAAACCACCATCATTCATAGCTTCCTCAAAATCGTCATGAGGCAATGGCCTTGTTTTGACACCGCACACTGTATTGTAATCGATCTCAGTTAACCAGTTTTCACCATGTAGTAGATTGGCACTGGACAACCTTTGTAAGTTTTTCTACAAAAAATATTTCTTCTTTAAAATGATCATAGTATTCCAGTGCACTGCCTGTGATAGTCTTGCTTAAATCCAAGGCTGAGAAGTTGTTGCTAAGTAATCGGTTAGTTTTCAGGTACAGGAATATGCATTACAAAAATATTTGAAGTAACATTGAATACAAGTCTAAATTATATTTCAAGATGATCTTTGCAGCTAATATCAGACTTGGAATTACTGCTAGAGCTTAGGGTTCTCGCCACCTAAACAATGTGATTTTATTTTTGTTACATTCTAAGGTTGAAATTCGTTCAAATATTCTCTGTATGAAATTAAGATTATCTCAAAGTATTTCACAGCCAATTTTGTATTTCTAAAACTCTTTTCTTAATAGAGCCATATTGTCCATTCAGTTATTTCATTTATGCATGAGTGGTTTTACAGTGTTATGCTTCTGTCCAGGGATATCCTCAACATGATATTAAATGTACAAAATAAGTGACTATAACTTCAATTTTAACATCTTATGTTTCATTTATTCAGTAGTTGGAAAATTACCTGCAATATTGTCCAACAGTACTTATTGCAATTATATTAATGTCACATCTTTTAGACAATTTTACCTGTGAATGTGTTAGAAAGCTAATTAGCAACTAACTGAAACCCTGCCCATGTAGATTCTTACTTTGCAATCCATATTATGGGGGTGATTAATCCCAATAATCAATACAATATTTATTAGATTAAGTATAGCCACCTATTTACAAATGCTGTGCTCTTTATCCTTTCTATTTCCCAAAACTCAGCTTGTTGAAATTCTTTCCAAGTTCAAACTGATACATATGATTGCCTGGAGGTATATCAAGAGGATTAACCACCTCCTCGTATTCTTTGTAAAGTGCAACTCATGTGGTGTTATATCTTGAGACATCACACATATATCCAAACTAATTTTTCATGTAATGGACAAACACTGCCAGGTAAAGATGTTCATGTTTCTGCTGATAAATGTTTTAATCTTCAAAAATAGTGACCTCGTTGCTCGATGCTGTCAGTGATACAGTCAAATAATAAGTTGACATATAACTGTATAAGAGGTGAATTATGGAGAAGTGTTGTAGGTGAGTGGTCTATAGATCAAAATGCAACTCACAATTGTAGTTGGGTAAGAAGTAATAATGAATACAATTCATAATAATATTTTAAGCTGTACTATACTGCTAGTAACTGACTGTGCATTTCTGCTTAAGCTTAGTTCTTCTCATTGCTGGAACAATGTCAGCTCTTTATAGTCAAGTTTTCAGAATAGTCCCCATCAGAATGCTTGCTATGACTCCATAATTACTTAATAGCTTATTGTTGAAGATATTCCAATGCCTCTGCAACAACACCAGGAATTCCTGTTGGTTATTGTGTTCATGCATTAGTAGTTTTTAAGTGTTATGCTCCTGACTAGGGCCCTCTTCAAATTAGATATCGAATACACAAAAATGCCAGCTCATAACATCAACTTGGACATCATGTTTGTATATGTTCAGTTGTTGGAATAAGTGCCTGCTCCTAGCACAACAGTGCTTCTCGCAATTATCTTAAAGCCTCACCATGATCTGGGTACTCAGTAATTGTGTCAGAGATTTAATAGGCATCCAATCAATACTCCAACAACATAGCTGGTGATGTACACCTAGCGTTGCAATACATCCAAATTCAAGCCAATAAGCAGAGTTGATTTTGATCTCATATCTTCAGCCAATGTGATTAATCCCTCAGATACTACATGGTTGAGTCTTGACAATTTGATGCCCAGGAAGTTCCAGACGGTGTTTCCACTGCAGAGAAGATAGGCTTGCATATTCCGCTTACTCTCATATTGCATAACATTTGCTCTGTACATAATTATCCATAATAGGATCTCAAGAGTGTATTATCCCACTGGACAAAATATAGTAGATGTGGTCAATGATTATGCACACTGTTGGTATCTCTTACATTAAACATTCCAGTAATGGCAACATAATTACGTCATCATAATTGAATCTGCCAAGGCCTATTTATTTAATCCATGATTGATCAAAATACAGCTCTGGTGTAACCCTGCTAAAGGTCAACTGACTGGCATCCATAATATTGCCTCATGAACAGGTGTCATACAATATTGGTTATATGAGCTCAATTGTACTTACTTCGATGTATTTTTTACTGTTTCCACTGCACAGGGAGAACCCCTAACAATTCTTACTAACTTAACTCTCTGACTATATTTGCCTTAGGCCTCTTGTTGTTAGGTAATGCTATTTGTTCCTCTGATACATCCAGAGTTATTTTCAAATGTTCAGTGTCTGGTGTTACTGGGGTGCTTAATCCCAATAATCAATACAATATTTATTAAATTAAGTACAGCTGCCTATCTAACAAACTCTTTCTTTTCTCGTCTTATCCTAAGACTCAACCTCTTGACCTTGTCAAAAGTTAGCGAAAAGAATTTCGACCCAATCGTTGACTCTCCTTCCTTGCTGAAAAATCACTCCTCGGCCGGAAAGAAATGATCTTCGGAAAACTCCTCAAAGTGAAGTAGTACGATGGATAAGTATTGATGTACTTCGTAGCCAATACCTCTCAAAATTGCGTACTGAAAAATGATGCAGGAGATATGGATTAAACGATGCTCCGGTAAATCGAATATCAAATAGCCGAAAGTTTCAACATTCTTCTGATGTGCGTATTGAGATGGTGTTAATCTCAAACCAGCCATATAAAGTGAGGTCATGGGAATGAAGTAGAGAAGTAATTGTGAAGTTTGGATATATAGAATTCTTAACAATATTTTAAGATCGTCTTCGGTATTCTGATTGTAGCCAGCGGGTTCCTGCTTGAGCTCGTTCTTCTCATTGCCGGAACAATGCGATCTCTTTAGAGTTGTCTTCAAGGGTTTGTATGCCCATACTGCGACGCTGTGTCTCCAATGCTCTTGATAGGGTTATTGCCATCACGTCATGCCATTTTCGCAAGCGCTCAGTGATAATTGCCATGTATCCCAGTAGGTTATCGTGTTCATGCAGTGTGGTTTAAAGGCGTTATGCTCATGATAAGAATCAGGCCATCCACCGTATGATACCAACTCAGACAGTGAAACAGATTGAACTTGAACTTCGACATCTCGTATTCCATTTGTTTTAGTAGTTGGATCATCTGCCATTCATACTCCGCAGTGCTTATCGTAAATTGAAGCCTCTCCTTCAAGGTTATTTGGCTTGCGTTATAGATTTAATCCGCAACCAACTGATACTATGCCAATGTAGATTAAGACGCGTCATCTCGTGTTACTATCGAGACTGACTATGTAATGCATACTAACTCAAACCAATAAGCAGGGTTGCTTCAGGCCTCTTATCATCAGCCAACATCATTAATCCCTCAGTCACGTCATGTTCAGGCCGAGACCATTCTCTTTGGCCAGTGAGTACCCTGGTTGTTCTTAATGCCTGAGGCAATAAGCCAGAAGTCCCACTGTTACGGGGGTTCTTAATCCCAATAATCAATACAACATTTATTGAATTAAGTACAACTGCCTATCTAGTTTCTCTTTCTCTCCTCATTTCTTCCTGAAACTCAACCTCTTGCCCTATCCTTGCAAGAACTTCCAAATCAAACCGTCTCCAATGCCCGTCTCCTAAATAGCGGAAGATCAAGCTTCGCCATCCAACAACCAGTCCTTGGATAATTCCTCAAACGGTAATGCGCCGGTGTTGAGATATCTCAGCACCACGTATCCGATATTCTCAGACTCGCAGAAAAGAAAACCCACCAGGTAGATGTGGGTTCAACGGAACTCTTCCAACCGAAAAAGGAGATTGCCGAAAGACTCGACTTTCTGTTGTAGTGCGTACTCAGCAGGTGTATAATGATGTCCAGGCATAAAAGGCCCAGTCACGAGTTTGTATGAGAGAAGTAATGGTTAAAATAAAGTAGATAGAATTTTTAATAATATTTTATGATCATCTTCGGTGTCTCTGTGTTGAGTGTGGATTGCTTGTTCCTTCACTATCCGCACAACATCCTCGCCTCTTTATAGCAGCGACCCAGGCCTTGTTTCCCAATACCTAGTCACTACCATAACAGTGCTTATCGTACCATTATCGCGACCCCGCTCTCATAGCGCTCGGTGACAACCTGCCTCACACCTATCCCATGATATCGTGTGTGCGCAATGTAGTTTGAAAGCATTACGCTCCTGATTCAATCAGGCCATCCATCGCTTCATGCAGACTTGAACTTAGACATCTCACAATCGTACGAGTTGGTAGTTGGAACATCCACCAACCAAGTTGGTGATGCTTATCACCTCTTAAATCCCTCATGCGGATGAGTTATTCAATTGCGTCATAGATTTAATCGGCGACCACCCGATACTATGCCAACCTAGAATATTGATGAGTAAGCCCGTATCCGATATGAGTTTACATTGCGATTCAGACCACTCAAGCCAATGAGTAGTGCTTGCGCTAGGCCAAAGCCTATGTCATTATTCCCTCAGTTACGTCATTCTATGGTCGAGACTCTTCTCTGACAGGAACGTGCCCCACTTTATCCCGTCTCGTTACAGGTACGAGTGGACAGTTCTCTTAATCGCATATTGACTATCAACTGCTGTGCATGTCAGACATGTATGTCCAGCAGAGTATCCAGGTGTGACCAAAGGCGGAACTACCAGTACTATGGTATCTGTTCATACTCTTCGTGCGACTAATATGAACTCCCGCTGAGAAGCATATTACTGATCACTTGAATAATACATGCATAGGTGTTGTGCATATCGGAATATGTATGCATCTGGTATTCATAATTCAAGTATCATTATTGCTGTATGGGAGAACCCCTAACACCCGCATACTCGCATATTGCCTATCGACTGCTGTGTTTGTGTGTCGGAGTGACCTCCAGTCCAATCAAACATGTCCCACTAGTATCAGCAATGAGAATCTGTTTAAACAACAAGCGCAGCAGAAGCAAGCTTCGTTTGATATGGCACTGTCACTGCATTATGAAATATGTACTACCATAGTGTGTGTGTACTTTCAATGAATCCGCTAAGCAATGAGACTTACTTATTCAATCAAGACGTGACTCAAATGTAAACCAGCTAAGAATCATTTGACTGGCTTACTTGCGCTGTCATAAAAGGTGTTATGTATAATACACGACTAGACCGAGAGTAACTCCGTATTATGTATTTATTAACTATCGCAAGTACTATTATCACTGTCAAGGGAGAACTCTTAACAACTGGAAGTTGCCATGAGTTACTTTCACTCTTGATATGACTAGATTCTGATATTCCACCTGTCTGCATATTGCAAAACATCTGCTGTATACATAATTGTGTATAATTACAACAAAACTGTATGTTGTCCCACTATTTGAGACATAGATTGTGGGGTTGTTAATGATGTGTCCAGCTGATGTTCCTTAATTAAACATGCTGCTTATGACAGCATAATTGCAATATTATATTCAAGTCTGCTAGTAGCCATGTAGACTGACACTAATTCAATAACACATGGTTCAAGTGTAACCCTACCAATATTCACCTGATTAGAAGACTTAGAGATTGCACAAACTGGTGTTTTATATCAGGTAACTTTTAACAGTTGTTCCAATGTATTTCCTATGCAATTACCTAAGTACTATTGCTGCTACTGAGGGAAAAATGCTAACATTAGTTTTAGCAAGGGTTCCAAATTGGGGATTTGGTTCTGATTCCAGGTAGGAACTGAACTGGAACTGTTGTAAAGAGGTTTACCCTATCCAACAACCAAAAGTCACCTAAATCCGTGGTTTTTTTGCCCAATACAGCATATTTACATATAGAACACATTGTGATACAATCAGCACTCAAAAACTAAATTGGAGCTAAAGTTCTGAGTTCGTAAAAATGATGCTCTGCTGGATACAAAGCCTGGCCAAAAAAACTTCAGTTTTAGATGCTGTTTGTGTTTGAAACTGCTCGTTATTGAGTTGTTCGGTTCCATTGCAGTTCGAGAACTGAACCAGGGCCACTCTTTCAGTTCCAATTCTGACGGCAGCCAGGTAACCCCAAACCATTGCTAATAGTACCTACTAAGAAACCTTTAATTATATAGTACTTTAGTACAGTTAAATTTAATATAATCTGCAATTAAACTACTTTGCCATATAGTATTCAGAAAGTGACTTGCACTATTTAGAAAATACAATTTTCCTACTCTATGTGATATATCTTATAAAGTGCAGTTCCAATAATAGTTGATATATGTAACTCCATTTCGTTAACAATAGTATAATATATCAAATTAATAGTTTCAAGCTTACATTATATATAGCTCTACATATCTTGTAATATTATGGTGATTTGATGTAAACAATATATTATATTATTTATAATAGACTATATAAGTATTTATATATAGTTATTTGTTTGCTGACCATGCAATAAAATTTCAAATCTAGACAGAACAAATATTAATTTTAAAATGAGCATAATGTATTAGGGATTCTGAAATATTATACTCTTATTTGTACTTAGCAAGATACTTATCATGAATACTCTGAAAGAATAGCCAGGTAAATAGATATAGTATAATTTTAGCTTTTGAAGTATTTACTCATGTATTATAAAATAAAGTATAATGAATTCAAAAGTGTGTCTTTTCTGTATGATTTGGAAGATGATTCATAACTCTAACTTGAGATAATTGATTTGGATCAGCAGAGTAGTTGTAAATAATTCCAAAATCATAACTATTAATAAAATGTAACACCAAAACCATAAAATACTATATCTATTTTTCTCTACATTTCTATTTGCTATTCCATTCATTCAGTTCAGTATTTGAAACTACCTGTTCTACAATACCTGACCAAAGTGAACCAAGTTCAAATTTTGATAATTAAAAATTGCAATTACATAAGCTTATAACTTAATAATTTTTGTACCAACATTCTGTCTGCCTTGATATGGAAAATTCCATATCATTTCATATCAGCTTAAGGCCATGAAAGTGCATCTAACTTATTCCAACATCTAAGTGGAAGATAGTTGTGGTTGATCATTCAAGCAATGTATTTTTAGTTTTGTGGCTATGAGAGGACAGCATGATATAAGGTCATGGCAAGAGTGGCGCATACAAGCCCTCTTGATAGGTGTGATTTTGGCTCGCCTTTGTCTCACACTGAATGAGGCGCCCAGTACTTACGATATAGGTACTTACTAAGTACTCAAATTTCATTGTCATTAGGGCTTCAGTAAGTTATGTAGTTATTACTTGGCTACTCACAGTTTTGGTTGACTACCGGTAGCGCAGTTATAGAGTACCGGATCTCGAGATGGAGGCGATCCAATCCCGTTTTCACGCTGCACTCACTTCGCGCAGAACCTTGGGAGCCAAATAAGTCCGTTCGTTTCTCTGCCCTGTCGGCGTTCCGTCTTTTGTGCTTGTATATGCCGTGCATTTCTCTCGTTCTCTTGTATCGCCTTGTGTCTCTCCCTCCCCTCCCTAGCGTAGATGTCACTCTCACTGTAAAGCCTGCCTGCGATTTCCACATCAACTCAACGTTCCACTACCAATAACTACTTAACTAATACACTAACTGTCATACACCAATCTATCCCGTAAGCGGTACCTACACTCTCCGACGTGACGCAAAATCCTGTATCTTACCACTCCTCCACCACCACCACCACCACCACCACCGACACGCTGGTGAAGCGGCTTCGTCGTCTCGTTCCCCTTGATTTTCTTAAGGCGTTGCTGTTGCCTCCTGTCTGTGCTAGTCTCTCTATCACCTTGACGCATGCAGTATCGTTTCTGCGCAAGGAATCCAAGCAACTTGAAGGATTCGCCCTACATGCTCCCTAAGCACCTTTGAGAGATATCTTCTACAAGCGCCTCGGAGCACCCCATTGCTGTTGATCGCACGGCAGGTCAAATTACGGTTGCTGGAGACATATGATGGAACAGAGCCAGACGAACTCGAGGACACCCTTTTCCGGCGAACCAGGCAACCAGGTACGACCTCTATCCTCATCGGAATCGAAAGCCGGAAATCCCAGGAGCAGCCCGGAAATCGAACCTATCGAGAATATGTCTCTATCGTCGGCCCTGGATACGCACATGGTTAATACGCCGCCTGGTCCTCAACAGCAGCAGTCGCTATCATTGGGAAACGCATCGTCAGTCCAACAACCGAAAGTTCAGACTGCGTTCATCCACAAACTTTACAAGTATGCTATCTTCGTTGATTGATTTCGGAGGCGTTGAGTCGGGAGAATGTCGGGAGCGGATATGCTAAAAGTGTAAAAGTATGCTCGAGGACGCCAATATTCAGCATCTGATCTCCTGGAGCCCCTCCAACGAGAGCTTTGTCGTTTCCCCTACTGGAGAGTTCTCTAAGGTGTTAAGGTAGGTGCTTTGACTCCCGAATCGGATGCACGGTTCAGCCTGACGTCCGAGCAGCCAGTATTTTAAGCATACCAACATATCATCATTCGTACGCCAACTTAATATGTACGGCTTCCATAAAGGTTTATTACCCTACTACTTTATTTAGTTATAAAGAAGCTTACGATATACCAGTGAATGATGTTTTCCACACCGGTTCTCCTGACTCAACCCTGTGGGAATTTAAACACGGCAATGGGAGCTTCAAGAGAGGTGATCTAGTTGGCTTGCGGGAAATAAAACGACGAGCATCCCGACATGCCCTAATTCACCGCGATTCATTTTCCGGGACAAAGAGCACCGCTGTTTCTGCGCCGGGAACGCCAAACGAACAACCTACTGACTCATTGGAAGCCCGACTGCTCAGTATAGAGCAATCCCTTTTCGATGTATCAACACGGCTGGCCCGGACCGAAGAGAACAATTCATATCTCTCCGCGCGTTGTCAGGCTGCAGTGGATGGATTTTCCAGGTGTCATCAAGTAAGGCGTCTTACTGAGAAACGTACGGTAGAGCTCTTAACTGAACGGATAGTAGTACACTTTAGAAATCGTCCAATTCGTTTCTCAGGCAGTTCCCCAGGAATCGCAAATACTTCGTGAAAGTATGAAATACCAATTTCACCTGAGTATCTATCTAACAGATGCGTAGTTCAATCTTTACAGAAAGAGATAGAGCGTCACAGTCACGCGTTAGAAGAGCCGCCACGAGACGTGATGCGCGACGCGCCTACCTTTACGACAACTCTGGTGGACAATAATGTGCCACTGTCTCCGCGACAACGCCCGGTCGAGGACGATTCCCGAAGGTCCTCATTTAGTGGCCCACCGCGGCCTGGGTATTTCAGACAACCTGCACCCCCACACATATCACAATCCCCTCGGCGCCTGGTTTCAACCGGTATTACTGGATCAGCTTCGCCAAATTCTCTTCGTCCTCAACGGGACCCGCAACAGCCGATCCCGCATCCACTTTCAAACCTCCAATCGCAATCACCACCAAGCCATATTTCGCGTCGGCACACCTCAGCTGATATCAGGCAACATGGCTGGCAAGTCAACTCGCCCTTTAGTGGTATCGGCCAGACACCGCACTGGCCTCCATCACCAAACAAGCTTCCGAACGATTACAGAGATGGGGGTTACGAAATATCTCACCAGCCCAGACCGTCACTATTTGCCTCCCAGATAACCCCACCGCTCGCAGAAGGTATGAATAATAATGAAGGAGTCAGCTGGAGCTTTGGAGGAGCCAAGTTTCCTCCTTCACGAGAAGGTGGGCATACAGCACCACCAACTCGCCGTCCTAGTTTGGCTTCGAGCAGTGTGCACGCGCTATTAAACCCTTCAGAGCCTTCATCAGAGAGAGATGGAATTTCAGACGGAGAACCAGACGAACGGAAGAGGAAGAGGATAATGTAGAGCATTCTGACAAGTGTGTCCATTTGGTTAATATATGGGGTTCGGCGTTAGTGTCAGGGCATTGTATTTTTGCGCTACTTCACCCAGTACTTGGGGAAGGAGGAGGTCGTGCGATGGTGGCGGAGGAATGTTGGATTTCGGGAAAATTTTGGCATCACAGAGGAAGCATATTTTCGTATGAGCGCAAGATATATATTTACCAGAGGTTCAGAAGGACATGGTGACATGTGGAAGCACTGCTGAAACGATATCCGACTTACTCCAAAAAGGATGCTCAGCTACTAGGAGAAAGAAATCACAGCGCAAAAAAGTAGATACAATGTCATCCTCAATGTAAACTATTGGTGCTACTATTCGCTCAACTGCTTCCTCTTTTCTTTTTCTTACTCGAAAGTGCCACATCACTTGATTCCAAGATGCCTTTAGGCAACTGCAACACATTTGATGCAGTCTCTGTCTTGATCTCTGGCGTAGTATCTGGTGTTGGGATTTTAATATTGGGCGTCTCCGTTCTCGCAATCTTGCCCCTTCTCAAGTCATTGGCGGGTCTTTTGCGCTTACAACCTCCGAGAGCAGATCGCCCAGTGTCCTCGTCACTGTCATCGGGTTGTGCAGCACTGCGATTGCACTGCCTGGCAGTCTCGGGCATCTCCTTTGTAGGTTTCCGGCCTCCGAGCATGTTCCGTCGTAGAGCATCTTTCCCTGCACGGCCTTGTGTGTAAAGGCTGGCAGGAATTGGGGCACCAACGCCTATCCTATATTCGCGACCAAGTGATGTTAGCGGAAGGATTTTCACTAAACGTACATTACTCGCAGGAGGATGGTAAGAGAATGCTTGCCTAGGAGGCGCAGGTTTGAACAAGTCTTCATCGGTGTCGGAATCTTCGTTTGCTGCATAGGCGGTGGAGAGGGTATTGGCTGGAAGCCACGAAGCGATCACACTTCGCGCTTTCGAAACGGAAATGTCAATTTGGGTCTGGATGGCGTCGGCAGTAGCGTGGTCCTTTGTGGAAGAAGAAGCGGTAGTGGGGTTGTTGATAGGGGCCATAGATACCAAGCAGTCAGTGAAGGAGAGGCGGTCGGTAATTGTCCGGCAGAGAGCCGGGGGTCTACCTAGGTAAACTACCATCTGCAGAGCCCCGCCCCTTCGGGTGCATGCTCTGCCCCGACCTACTTAAGTACCTCACCAAACCCGACTCCCCCGGCGACTCCGACACCGAAAGAAGGCGAACTCAACGCTTTTGCTGACTTTTATTGCTGAATATCGGCCTTGTTCAGCTCTGCATCATCTCTCTCGCAATGTTCAGTATTGCTAGAAGCAGGCCTCTTTTGGCTGCTATCCACGCAACAAAGGTACCAATGCCATTTCTCTCATGATCATTGGGTTTAATATATATTATGAGTTGCAGAATTCGCACCTTAAGAACTCCCTTCTACTGTCCCCGTCTCAGCGGAGGAATCTTTCCATCCATGAATACCTCTCGGCAAGCCTGCTGAAATCTGTAAGTATTTTTCTAATCCAACCAACATTGTGCAATGCTGACGGTTGAGCAAGTACGGCATCGGGGTCCCTGATGGCGCGAATGCGAAGACTGCAGAGGAGGCAGAAGCTGTAGCAAAGAAGATCGGTCAGTTTAAGCACTGAATTCGTTCGGAACGATGCAATACCGACTGATATACTGCAGGAGGCGAGGATATGGTTATCAAGGCGCAAGTACTCGCTGGAGGTCGGGGAAAGGGCACCTTTGAGAATGGCCTCAAGGGTGGTGTCCGCGTCATATACTCGTATGAACCTCAGCATCCAAGGGGTGTATTAACTAACGTCTCGAAGACCAACTGAGGCGAAGATGTTTGCTTCACAGATGATCGGCCAGAAGCTCATTACCAAGCAAACTGGCTCCGCGGGAAAACTCTGTACCTCTGTCTACATCTGTGAACGCAAGTTCGCACGCCGTGAGTTTTACATCGCCATCCTCATGGATCGCCAGACCCAAGGCCCAGTCATTGTTTCGTCTTCCCAAGGTGGAATGGACATTGAGGGTGTTGCCAAGGAGAACCCCGATGCAATTACTTCTACCCCCGTTGATATCCACATTGGGGTCACCAATGAGATGGCGACCAAAATTGCAACGGACCTTGGATTCAGTGAAGTATGTATCCCGGAAGCTGCCGATACCATCAAGAAACTCTACCAGATCTTCCGGGAAAAGGATGCTACCCAGATTGAAATCAACCCTTTGAGCGAGACCAGCGATCACAAAGTACTTGCCATGGATGCCAAGCTAAATTTCGACGACAATGCCGAGTTTAGACAGAAAGAGATCTTTTCCTGGAGAGACAAGACTCAGGAGGATCCCGATGAGGTTAAGGCGGCAGAGTAGGTGTCCCCCACATATCTCTCTACAAGCATACTCTAAACATACCCAAGGCTCGGTCTCAACTTCATCAAGCTTGACGGTGATATTGGATGTCTGGTCAACGGTGCTGGGTTGGCCATGGCAACCATGGACATCATCAAATTGAACGGAGGGGAACCCGCCAACTTCCTTGACTGCGGAGGCGGGGCAACCGGCCAGGCTATCGAAGAGGCCTTCCGCCTGATCACAAATGATCCCAAGGTGACCGCCATCTTTGTCAACATCTTCGGCGGTATTGTCAGATGTGATGCCATCGCCAAAGGTTTGATTGCCACCGTGGAGAACATGAATCTGCGTATCCCCATTGTCGCTCGTTTGCAAGGCACCAATATGGAGGAAGCCCAGCGATTGATAAATAACTCTGGACTCAAGATCTTCTCCTTCGAGGACCTTCAGGCTGCAGCTGAGAAGGCTGTTCAGTTCTCGAAAGTTGTAAAGATGGCTCGTGATATCGATGTCGGTGTCGAATTTACCCTGGGAATATGATTGTGAGGGTAAGATGGTGGCAGCGGGTGGAATACCATAGAAGTTAATGGATTGCATTTCATGTACCGCAAGGCGGTGTCTGGTTTTTTTTCGCCTTCATAAAGTACCTTTGTATCTTTATCTGTTTGCTTTTGGGAAGGACGGCTGCGATTGTGAAAAACTGAAGTCCTCAATTTCGGTTTCAATACAAACCACTTAAGTCATGGTTGTTAGGTGCCCCCATGTACCATCAATTGCCTTTAAGTAACTTTTACTAAGCGCTTAAATTGACTATCTGCTTAGAAATTTAGAGGTTACAAATCCTACCCCAGTGTGACAGAGAAGGACATACACATTGAATTGAATTGTTTACATGCATTGAGTGATATTTACTGTTATTAAACAGTACTTTCTTAGAATCTCAAGGCCAATTCCCATGCGTATACCCGCGAATTGGCCTCCTACACTGGTCTTTGTCTAGTGTGTGTGGTGTACATCACATAGTAAGCCAGACTAAACCAGATTAAGCCAGGTTAAGTCAACTTATGTCAAATCAAGATGCAGAAAAAGTGAGGGGTAATGACCTGGAGACATCACCACACTGTAAATCCATACAACTACCACAATGCCAATAACCCATAGCAAGGCCTGTAAAGTACTTTCTGTAGGTGACAAAGCTAATCCAAGAGAATCTGGAGTTAATCTAATATGTCAAGATTACATCACCAGTGAATAGTGTTAGCAATGGGTCCGGGTAACCAGCCAGCGGTCCAGGTTTGGACCGCAAAAACAGGTCTGTTTAGTTCCAGACCCATCCAAAAACCCCACCCACTTTCTCTTGGCAGGCCAAACCTGGACCCATATCCGTCAAGCCGCATGTTTCTCCGGGTTTTCCTAGACCCATTGGTTCCAATCTCCAGTTCTGTGTTTCGAGTTTTACATTTTTGGTTGCATTCAGATATGCAACTGTGAATCGTAAAATGTAGACATTCATATGTCACAGTTTATTTTAGACATATTGTCAGCCTTGAAGACCTGTTCTCGGTGCTCCCAGGCCAGTTGTCATCGCTCCCAGGCCAGTTGTTGGCGCTCCCAGGCCTGTCATCGGCGCTTTGAGACTTATCATCGGCACTTCCAGGCCTGTCGTCTGCGCTCCCAGGTATATCGTCAGCGCTCCAAGACTTGTCATTGGTGCTCCCACGCTTCTTGTCGGCAATCCCAGGTGCTCCCAGAAGCACCCAAAGTTCTCTCTGGCGCTCCGAAATGTTCCCAAACTTGTCACAATCACTTCCATGGTACTCGTATAGCAGTCATCAAAGATCCCAGTTACTCTTTAGGCGAGCTGGAATGCCCTCCTAGGGTCTGAAACTCTCCTGAAATTGACACATCTAAGTTTACACTCCACATCCTCTCAGACACTCCTGGAGGCTCCCAGTGACTAAAATACATTTTGCTGATGTCAGTGTTAACATTGTCATCATGGAATGGTGAGATGGAGAGGGATGACTTAGCTTTGTATTCTGCAATGATGGTAGAGTTGTGAACGACAAAGAAATGGGGAGTGAAGATGTCAATGGCAACTAAATTAGGAGCGGATATGAAGAATTAGTATTATGACTTGCCTGATTGGATTTCAAAGACCATCTATCGATGTTATTACCCACTGGATCATGAGTCATACAAGCCTTATCTGGAATGGTAAATTTGACTCACACACAATATTCTCTGAAGTCCCAGTTTCTCATGGTGATTTCCAATCTCCTCTGATCTTCTCTCTTTCTTGTTCTTCAACTGTACTATCATCTAAGAACACAAAGTATAGCTATCCCTTTCTAGCTCCCCATGCCATGATCATGAGTTAGAAGCATGTACGGAATACACTGAGTTATATCTGCACTGAGTACAGCATACACCATGAACTGCATCATTTCAAGATCAAATACTTCGCACTCCCAGCCACTCTCTCATCTCTCAGTGGACCTTGATATACACAATTCTCTACATTTCCATAATTAGGAGATAAGCATTTATTACAGTCTCAACTACCATTAAGCCATCCTCCGAATCTCCCACCTCTAAATCAGCCACCTATAGATACTCCTCCAATTTTGATCGATCATGGCCTCCAAGTGCACCTCAACACTTTCTCAGTTACGGCCTCCAAGTGCATCTCTGAGTTCACCTGATCTCAGCCTCCAAGCGAATCTCCAAAGTCGCTAAATCGCGGAGTCCAAGCGGATCAGTATGTTTGCACGATTACGGTCACGTAAAATGGTGGAGCTCAAGGCATCCAACCGGACTTTGTTAGAAAGTGCAGTTCTGGCTCGAGGCGAGTTGAAAGAGGGTTAGAGGATAAGAAGGGATGCCCAACTGTGAGGAATCACACAAATTGCATGGATATATGAATGCTCAGTAACACTATGTAAGGAATCACACAAATTGTGAGGATCTTTGAAGGCTTGGCAAGAGTGTGTGAGGAACCACACAAGTTACATCAATCTATGAAAGCTCAGCCAGAGTATGGGGGACCAAGAGCTGGGAAAGATAGACTGTGTATTTCATATAATAAGATGTCTATCTACCCTGAGGAGTCCCAAATATATACACCCCATTGCTCAGTGCATCTCTTTCATCAGCAAGAACCCTAGTTTCTGTCAGAAATACCCTGGTGTTCCGGACGGCTCTGACGGCTCTGACAGAACCTCGTACCCTCTGACAGAGAATTACACGCTTCCCATCACCCCGGTGATGGGTCGCGTTGCATACATACCTCATTTACTTTGCGTCCGGAATGTGGTGACTTATACGCACCATCAGAATGACACGTGTGTTACACTCATCGCAGCGGCTGCAGTTATACTGTAGTCGTTTAAACAATGCCTAGCGATGTTTATGCCTTTCTTCGGCCAATAGCCACATACTGCACTCTCTCCATATATATTTAGCTTTGAGATTTTGTCACTTATTGCAATACAGTCTTCGCTTCGGATACATCGCTTGCCATTGCATTTGCTTCGCCATTATCTTATTTTACATGTCTGAAATATACTGTCCAATCTTCACACACTCTAGTACTATGCTCTCAGTCCTCCACATTCTGCGTTGATCCATCATCGGCTTGCGATGCTTCTTCCTCCTCATCCGTATCCGCATCTTCGCCATCCTCGCACTCATACCCATCGCCATCACTGGTTTCCAGGTCAAATCTACTGTGCCATCAGTCCTTCACATTCTGCATTGATCCATCATCGGCTTGCGATGCTTCTTCCTCCTCATCCGCATCCACATGGTCGCCATTCTAACCCACATATCCGTCGACATCACTGGTGTCCAGGTCAAAGCTCTCGAGTTCAGTCACCGGCTATTGTCGCCGGCTGGCAGTACGGATGGCATTGCGCTCGTCGCTTTTGTCACCTTCATCTTCGTAATTCCCGCTGCCCCCTGGCATCCCGAAATGCAGTTCGTCATCCGTGCAATTGTTCTCTATTGGGATGTTTGTGTAACGGGCGCGGTCAAGCGTAGGTGATAGTGGTAACAATGATGTGATATCAGAAAACGAGACAAGAGGCTCGATGTTCGTTTCGAGGGAATCAAGACAAGACATGAGTCAGAGCTGTTTCAAAGTCCTAACTTGCTTTGCTATACAAGAGAACGAGTAAAGAGAGAAGAAAAGGAAATCCTCCAATGCCAACAACACACTCTTTATATACAGTCCGTCTGCCACCCTGGAACCATTCCTTATACTCCGATGTACCATCCGAATCTCATCCCATGATCTTACACACCATCAACATATCATCTTATCAATACAACCACGCCACATCGTCTGACATCGCAACACCTCAGACCACTTCCTTATCATGCCAAATTGTACCACCACCATCTCATCGCATCTTCCGCATCTTCAAACGTCTCCGCCTTTCTGTAACACAATTCCTTCCACACCTCCTCCGAATTTCCATTATCATTTCTAAGTACCTCCATACTTCTTCAAATCGTGATAGTTTGGGTCAGTGCTTCCGATCTCAGACTACTCAGGCACCACTACGGAGATCAAATAGTCAAGAAGAATAGCATCGTCAACATGCGCTGCTTCCACCCAGATGACCACAGCAGGCATTGGGTTCTCTGCCTGTTGGATCTGATGCTTGACTGTAGCAAGAGTAGTTTTATACACCCTCTGTTGGTAGCTCTCCGGTAGTGTGTTCCAGGTATTCATCCAGAATGTATACATGTCTACAACGCCAGACGAGGTTAACAACTTGTTATGGGGGTACTGTAACCTAAGTAACTATACACCTGAGTCTCCATAGAGGTAGTTAAATACAGGTAACACGGCCGTAATTCCTATTGCACTCTTTATGTGTATCTCCAAAGTAAGTGTATAGGCAACCTATACAGATCGTATACACACAGAGGACAATTATGAATTGTTGTATCAGATAAAATTAAGTAAACTGTAACTAAGTCATAGCGTGGCGATATGCAGTGTTGACAGTACATATAATTTCAATTGATCTCGGCAATTAATTAAAGATTGTTGATATGTAATTAAGCTTGATGATTAATATTATGGCGGTAATATTTTGCCTATTGATAGTGCAGTCCAAACTGACATGTATCTTTACAAATTCCCTCTTCCTTTTTCCTTGATAAATTGAGGACGCTTCATAGCCTCCATTTCAGAAGGTGGAATATCCTGACCGGAACAGATTTCACAATTTCTTATGGTAATATCTAGTACAGGTATTTCAGATTCAGTTAATACGGATTTGGTCGTGGTGCAAATTGGTAAAGGTGACACTACCAGATTCTTGACGTAATCCAAAGGGAATATTTTGTAATGTCGATAATACATTAGTATCTCAGTAAACGAGATTATACTTGCCAGCCACCAAATACACTGTGCGGGAAATAATTAATCTTCTTTTTCGAATTGATCCAGTAGTGAGAATAACGTGTATAATATCACGTCGTACTTGTTATTGAAGCTGAGCTCCGTCATGGGGTGGGGGAACCATGTACAATCCTAATAGATAATACTAATATACTCCTAGAATAATAATAATAAATAAGAACTGAAAACTTATAATATTTCAGCTTCTTTATTGCAGGTAGGTATTGTTTCTGTGTTCAAGGCTGCCACTTTCAATGCCAGAGCATTGCGGTCTCTTTATAGCGTTCTCTTTATTGCATGATTGGTTTTGAAGAATTACTCTTACCAGTGGGCCATCTGTTACGGGTTATCCGTTAATAGAGGTAGATGGTACATGTGATGTGTCGGAAGACTTTATGTCATTGATTGACATACTTAAGGCTAAGCCGAGACAATACAAGTAGCCTGTCCGATGGTTTTTAGCGGGATTTCAGAACAGCCATGTGTTGATTTGATAGCGAGGATTATTGCTAGCGGATTCATTGAGAGTTCATGAACACCGTAACAGTAGAACTGATTTGATCACGCAATATCCTTTGCCAGTCGTAAGCCTTGAAGGCTAGCGATGCCAGTTATTTCTTACCACATTTACCAATCTATATTGAGTAGGACTAGACATGTCGACAGCAGCTTTTGAGACTGACGTGTCAGGCAGATGATAGCCAATATCCAATTATGTTGGATCTCACGCTGTTTCCCTAGTTGGAAGCGCAACAACTTGGGCACTTCCCGGTTAGTGAGATCAGTCTCAACCTTAGCATGGTGTGTCTGATTGATTGTAACGTCGGGCAGAGTCAATAAGACCCTGTAAACCTATGAGAGGTTAATAGTCAAATCAAATGTCGACAGAGTAGTGGTGAGCTACCAAACAAGTCTCTAAAGCAGATAAACTGAATAGCCTGAATGGTGAGGTTCTGTCTTAATATATTGAGCAATCTGTTTAAAGCCCTCCAAGTAACTACGTCAGGCGCGGAGAGGTTTCGGCTATCCGATAAATACAAGTTGTGAGATATCTAAGTTGAAGTACTGTTTGATTACCTCTTATTGCGGATGATGGCCCAAGAGGGAGCATAGTGCTGAAAAACCAAGCATGTAAGAACACGATAACCTTTGGGAAGCATGGTTGTATCGAGAGAGATTAAAGCTCAGTCTGGAGTACTCTAAGATGAGACAGAGAAAGTCATAGCATTTCTAGTTGATGATGATGGCCCCACAGGGGAGAGTAATTCTTCAAAACCAATCATGCAATAAAGAGAAAGCTATAAAGAGACAGCAATGTTGCGGGATCGAAAGTGGCAGCCTTGAAGACAGAAACAATACGTACCGGCTAGAAAGAAGCTGAAATATTATAAGTCTTCAGTTCATATGTGCTATTATTATTCTACAAGTATATTAGTATTATCTATTAGGTTTGTAAGCAGTTTCCCCGCCCCATAACGGAGCTCAGCTTCAATGAACAAGTGCGACGTGATATTATATACTGTATCCTCACCACTGGATCGATTCAAAAAAGAAAATCAATTATTCGCTGCAAAGTGTATTTGGTGGCTGGCAAGTATAATCCCGTTTACTGAGATACTAACGTATTATCGACGTTAAAACATATTCCCTTTGGATTACGTCAAGAATCTGGTAGTGACACATTTGCTGATTCGCGCCACTACCAGATCAGTATTACCTGAATCCTAAATACCTGTACTAGATATTACCGGAAGAAATTGTCAAATCAGTTCTGATCAGGATATTCTACCTTCCAAATAACAGGCTATTAAGCATCCTCGATTTAACACTACTCACTTGGGCAAAGTCTTTAAGAATAAGAAAACGAAAGATTCTAATTTAGAATTACGAAGTGGATTTGGGAAACAGAATAGGAAGGAGAGAGATACCACTCATGCCCTTTGCGAGAAAGGCATCTTGGAATAATGAGGGAGATTACGCTTGAGACATAATATTCTCGATAATAACTGAACACCAGATTTATTAAGGAAAACAGAAAAGGGAATTTGTGAAGATACATGTCAGTTTGGACTGCACTATCAATGGGCAAAATATTATCGCCATAATATTAATCATTGAGATTAATTGCATATCAACAATATTTATTCAATCGCCGAGATTAATTGAAATTATACATACTGTCAACGCTGCATGTCGCCACGCTACGGCTTAGTTGCAGTTTATTCAATTGTATCTGATATGACAATTCGTATTTGTCCTCTGTGTGTATACGATCTGTATAGGTTGCCTATCCACTTACTTTGGAGATACACATAAAGAGTGCAATAGAAACTACGGCCGTTTACCTGTATCTAACTAAGTCTATGGAGACTTAGGTGTATAGTTACTCAGGTTACAGCATCCCAGTAACACGATCATCATCAGCTAGAAATGCTATAACTTCATCTGTCTTATCTTAGATTACTCCAGACTGAGCTTTAATCCCTCTCGATATAACCACGCTTCCCAAAGGTTATCATGTTCTTGCATGATTTGTTTCAAAGCACTATGCTCCCTCTTGGGCCATCATCCGCAATAAGATGTAATCAATCAGTACTTCAACTTAGACATCCCACAACTTGTATTCATCGAATAGCCGAAACCTCTCCGTGCCTGACGTGGTTACTTGCAGGGCTTTAAACAGATTGCTCAATATATCAAGACACAACCTCACCGTTCAGGCTATTCAGTGTATCTGCTTCAGAGGCTTGTGCGGTAGCTCACCACCGCTCTGTCGACATTTGATTTGACTACTAACCTCTTATAGGTTTAAAGGGTCTTATTGACTGTGCCCGACCTCACAATCAATCAGACACACCATGCTAAGATTGAGTCTGATCTCACTAACTGGGGAGTGCCCAAGGTGTTCCGCGTCCAACTGGGTAAACCGCTCAAGATCCCACATAATTGCATATTGGCTATTGTCAGCCGGACATGTTAGTCGCAAAAGCTGCTGTGGACGTGTCTAGTCCCACTTAATATAGATTGGTAAATGTGGCAAGAAATATCTGGCATCACTAGCCTTGAAGGCTTATGACTGGCCAAGGTTATTGCGTTGTCAAATCAGTACAACCTTTACGGTGTTCATGAACTCTCAACAAATCTGCTAGCAATGAGGCTCGCTATCAAGTCGATACGAGCCTCTTCTGAATTCCCAGTAAGGACCATCGGACAGGCTACTTGTATTGTCTAGGCTTAGCGTTACATATATCATTCAACGACATACAGCATTCTGACACATTACAAGTACCATCTACCTCTATGAAGGGATAACCCCTAACATTACCTCCCTCTGTAAGACCAGTGACCCAACAGTTGTTCTATCATAAGAAGTAGACATAATTTTTGCTCTCTTTCTAATACCCTTCATAGACATCACGAGTGTCTTTCTTTCCATAATATTTCCATAATACTGGTATAACGTTTATTGTCCATCGACACAAAATAAAATCCTCCTCTTGAACATTCTTATGTCACCACACAGCCATATCCAATAACTACTGCCGTTCATTGTGATCCGTATTGTTCATTTACTTCTTTGGTACTCAACACAGTTCATCTACTCCTTATTCAGGTACATATAAACTGTCGTTTTTCGTTCGGCAGATACATATAAGCATCTTGTTGCGCACACTCAATTATTCCAGTGGTACATATAAATGCTTTGATCATTTACTCCTTCGTCAGGTACATATAATCAAATTGTTCATTTACTCTAAAGGTTTATTTGAGTACTATACTCGTGCATAGATTTCTGTCTAGACTTTTAACAAATAAATTATTTCTCCATTTACTTTCATGTTTCATTTAAGCGCAGTTTTCAAGCTGTTGGCTTATCTTACTCCGATGAATACATGTAGACCCTATAATTCAATATGCTGTCAGAATATATCCAAATGTTCTTCAGAAGCATCCTTAGAATCATTCAGTCATGTTCCTAAAGTTTTGACCCATAATTGTTTTGGAATAAATGATTATGTTATATAAGATTTTGGTATCTTAAGTCTCTGTATACGTGAGTACATTGAAATAACATAGTATATTTCAGTTTCGATAAAGTAAAATAACTAATTATAATTATATCCTAAATTCATAATTGGATGTAGTGTAGTTAGCTGAAAAAAATCATATGCCTCTCCGTTTCTTTGTTTTGTCGTAAGGTAATTTTACATTCCGATGAGAATACCTGAAGACATCATACACATCATCGCGTCTCTTGACGTAAAGGTGATTCGAATGTCGAAAGGTAATTTGAATATCAATTACTTTTCTTATTGAATATCGAAAAGTTATTTGAATAACAAGTGTTTTTCTTGTAGTAAAAATAAAGGTGATTCGAATGTAACATAATTCGAATAACAATAAATCATCCTATTCTTATCGCAGTCTTGTTGTATTTGTTTACTCCATGAGTTGTATACAAGTTTCTTCACCCAAAGGTTAAAGTCCCATTCGAATATCCTCAAAGGTTCATATAAACTAATCTTCAAGATTAATAAGTTGATCGCAAAAACAAAATATCCTTCAGACGCATATTATTATTGCTAGCTTTACACAACCATGGGACATGGCCACGTGAATCTGACTAACTTGAATCCTAACTTCTTGTCCCTAAGAAGTCCTTCCAGTCTACTCATATTGCGTCCTAAATCTTTGATAACTTTTATCCTTGTATTCTTTTATTGAAAAAAGTTTCTGCGATAATAACATCAATTTTTCAATTTTGATTCCGTACCTTCCTCTCTATAGGTGATACTCCGGACACCTCCAATACTTAAATGAAGATATCACTCATGTCGTAAGGTGATTTGAACCGGAGGGAGCATACCTGAAGACATCATACATGTCCTCGTGTCTCATGGCGAAGGTGATTTGAACCGAAGTCAGAGTACCTGAAGACAACAAACATGTCTTCGTTTTTCATAGCGAAGGCGATTCGAACTGAATTGAGAATGAAGATCTAAATTACCGAAGTACTATGCAAAGGTAATATCAACGAAGTAATATGGAAGATATAAATTACTGAAGTAATATGCGAAGTTAATATTGAAGAAGTAATATCAAAGATACAAATCAGCGAAGTAATATGCCATGTTAATATCAACGAAGTAATAATGAAGATATAAATTACCGAAGTAATATGTGAAGGTAATATCAACGAAGTAATATCGAAGATATAAATCAATGAAGTATTATGCAAAGATAATATCGACAGAGTTATGTTGAAGATACAAATTACCGAAGTATTATGCGAAGGAAATTTCAAAGAAGTAATATCAAAGATATAAATTACTGAAGAAATATGCGAAGGTACTATTGACGAAGTAATATCGAAGATATAAATTACCGAAGTAATAAGAACAGTTTAATCAGTTGCTATTGTTATAAAGCATATTTATCGCACCATGGAATTGGTGGTGTTGGCATTAGTATTGTTGCACCATGGTCTTTAACTTCAACTGATGATCTTTTATAACTTCTAAGAAGTGACATGCTAGACGTCTAAAGCAATAATCTCATTATCTGCAATAGAACAACTGCCTAATTCGACAGCATCCCTAAGCTCATCGTCGGAATTAAAACAATTCTCCTGACTTAGTTAGCTTTGAGTCTTTGTTGTGTCCATAAGATGACTATTCGTCATCTATTTCTGGCCCCTCAGATTCTTCTGCTAAATCCTCAGAATGCTCGTTACTCACACCTTCTTCCTTCCGTAATTGTTCAGCTTCTCTAAGCTCTCTTTCGAATATTTTCTGATCATATTCTTTGGCTTCATCCTATCCATTATGATGTCCTTCCAAGAACCCTTGGTTATAGCCATCAGCTTAACCGCTGTCTTTTCCTTCGTTATACATCCTCCAAGTGCGAGATCATCAGCAACAATCCTAGTTTCCATCTGAAGCACCCAGGTGTTCTGGACGGCTCTGACGGCTCTGAGGGAACCTCGTACCCTCTGCCGGAGAATAGCACGCTGCCTGTTGCCCAGGCGACGGATCGTGTTGCACAGCAAAGCACCTGAAAGCACCGGCGACATGTCTGGGAGCACCTCGAATCACAGTAGAGCAGTGTGGGAAAAACATCATCTTCTTTGGGAATGCTGCTGGTGTGCCTGGAACTCATAGCTACAACTAATCGTTCAACGATTTTTAAAACTCATGTATTCAGGTTGTATTCTCATCTATGTATCTATGTATCTATATAGCTACCAATCTACACACAGTATATCTGGACTGGCTGCAGGCGGTGCTTGAGAGCAATTCGAGGTGCGCCTAAAAATGACGATCGAGTAAACTCAGAGATACACTCCGAGGACGTGATCGAGCGAGTTTGGAGATGCAATTGGAGATCGAGATTGAGTGAACTCCGAGATGCACCGGGAGGCCGTGATCAAGCGAGTTTGGAGATGCACTTGTAGCAGGCTATGATCTAGCGAGATTGGAGGAGTACTTGGAGGTGGTCAATCCGGAGGCGGTCGACGGGAGGTGTGCCAGGTGCTGAGACTGTAGTATTTATCAGTTAGTTAACTCGAAACGGTGGGAATGTGACGAGGTGACTTTACCTTTGAAGCTCGTATGGAGAACTAGCTGGTGGCGGTGAATCGGGAGGGAGGTACAGAGGCAGCTGAAGCTACATTTAGGGGTCAACTCAAAATGGTGAGAATGAAGGGATGACAGACAATCTTAGGTGTACGCTGTACTCGGTGTATGCTGTACTCGGTGTATGCTGTACTCGGTGTATGCTGTACTCGGTGTATGCTGCACTCAGTGTTAACTCATGATGATGGCATGGAGAGATAGAGAGGGATGACTTAACTTTGTGTTCTTGCGATGATGGTAGAGTTGTGAACAAGAAAGAGAGAGATGGGGGATGAAGATGAGAACGATATGGAGGATACAAGCGGCTATGAGAAATCAGGAGTACGACTTGCCTGATTGGCTTTAGAAGACCTCGTATCAGTGTTAGTACCCACCAGATCAGGACTCGTACCTGCCGTATCGGGGATGGGCAATTGAGTTGAACACGAAATTCTCTGAAGTCCCAGTTTCTCATGATAATGTGTACCATCTCCTCTGATCTCTCTCTTTCTTGTGCTTAACTCTACCATCTCCTAAGAACACGAAGTTAAGTTATCCCTCTCTATCTCTCCATGCCATAATCATGAGTTAACACCGAGTACAGCATACACCAAGTACAGCATAATCCCATGATCGACAGTCTCCCGCTCCCAGCCGGTTTCTCATCTCTCAGCGGATATTGTACTCAACTCTCTACATTCCCCCAATTAAAATTTAACCAATGAATAGAGTCTCAGCAGCCGTCGCACCTCCCTCCAAATCGACCGCCTCCAAGTACTCCTCCAATCTCACTCGCTCATCGCCTGCTACAAGTGCGTCTCCAAACTCGCTCGATCACGGCCTCAAAGTGCATCTTTGAGTTCAATCGACCTCGGCCTCCAAGTGCATCTCCAATCTCGCTCGATCATGGCCTCCCAGTGCATCTCTCAGTTCACTCGAACACAGCCTTCAAATGCATCTCTAAACTCGCTCAATCACGGCCTCCCAGTGCATCTGCAAACTCGATTGATCACGGCCTCCAAGTGCAACTCTCAGTTCACTCGATCTTGGCCTCCAAGTGCATCTCCAAACCAGCTCGATCACGGCCTCCAAGTATATAGTTAAGGAGTGATGGTGGGTGAACGGAGATACAGGGGTAATGGAGGTTGAATGACCAACTTGGAGTATATATTCGGGAGACCCCGGGGTAGATAGACAGCATTTCATTTTCATCTCATCTTGTCATACAACGAAAATACACACTCTATGTTTCCCAACTATTCGTCTCACTTGCTCTTTCCGAGATTTCGTGGATCCACACAATTGCGTGGATCCTCACGGCCGTGTAGTATCATATCTTCTCACCTTTCTACGCTTCTCGAGCGTAATGTAGAATAAACGCGAGGAGAGAATTTCGCAGCGTCTCCCATTGCATTGCAAACTTGATGCAACTGTGTACCCAATGAACCCATTCCGACGTATGGTCACAGTTGGCCACAACGCCAGAGTGTTTGTTAAAAATAGGAGACCGACAGAGCGAGAAGAAACGGCAGTCAGAGGGCGATATGCAACGCGACGCGTGGTATTGACACTGGGCGCGGAGTAAACTGCCACCGGGATGTCTCTGACGGCTCTGACGGAGCGTGTCCACTCTGAAGCAGCCATTCCGCCCGGACAGAGATGTTTTTTGCTAAATGATATATATTTATCAATCTTCGCATATGCTATTTGAATAGATTCTTCAAACTTTTGGATCCATTCTGGGGCTGCTGACCATACATTATTTTGCTAAAATGTATAGTATCACAGGAGCATGGATTGCTCAATAAAGTATTGTAACTGAACCATTATTATTGACAAGGCAATAATGATCAATATATTGAAAATTCGATCCAGAGGTGGATATGACATATCTACCACTGGCTGCATCTTGCCAATGATTCATCTTCCTCGCAATAACACCACTCAGTCTTATGATCTTCCTTGCAGCTGCAATTCCACTCGTTTGCCCACGAGTGATATTCTTTCCAGTGATTCCCGAACAGTAGATCATCAATTATAAGCAATTCCATCATTAGAATGGTGTCTTCCACTCAAGGTGGTATGTTGAAGTAGACATTTTCGACACGAAGGCTGAATACAGCTTGATGCCCCCTACCAGCACTTGCTTCATTAGGGCATCTCAAGTACCAAAGCTTTTTAATGACCTTTTCTCCTTAGGCTTCAGTTGCTAACAACCACACACCAGGTTGCGCATAAAGTCGATGACAGCATCCATCCTGTCGCGCCACAGTCTCAAGTTCCCTTCGCAATGTGTAGCCTCACAGGTGTTTAGCCTGCTTCGCTATACCTAAGATTCCTCAGTGATAAGAGTTCTCTAAAGCATCCTAAATCTGTTCTCTCATAATGAGTAAGGCACCCAAATATGCCGGTCAGTCTGTAGGCCCACATCGTCTGGCAAGCATACCACAACATACAGGTCAACATCCCCTGCAGCTGGCCCTTTGCTCGCTAACCAAACTCTTCCCAGAATAATCTTCACTGGAGGTCAACAGGTGTCCTATGACGTTGACTGATGAATCACACAGAGAACGTGAAAATTGTACAGCTTTACTCTCAGACCGGTTCCAGACGGGCTCAGTGTCACCTCCGGCCAGTGCATTCGAATACTCGTACATCTCATCACTACTCCAAGAGCCCCCTGGGTCCTATTACATCCGCAGATACGTCTTTTAGCACAGACTTCATCTCCGATGGTTTTGAGGAAAACTGGGGGATTAGCATCCTGTGGTTCGGTACCCGCATCACTGCTGGCACATCATTCCCCCAGCCATTGCTCTTGCGTTGATTGCTGATTGCTGATGGTATTCAACCCAAGGTTTGGGGGTGTCTGGTTCCTCATGGAAAATCAGATTTTTCCAATCATGTTGGAGTTTTTCCGATAGTATTAAATTTATCAAACCGAATACGTTGAGAGGTTCGTACTCAAACAAATCAGGTATATATCCAGCTAAATCAAATATTTTGATTTTATTTTGCACAGATTTGTTTTTTTTTGCGAAATGCAATTCTACCGTCAGATTCCGGTAAATGTTTCGATTTGCCAAATTGCAACTGGTACCAAGCTCGTTCTTCAGATACCGATGGTAACCCCTTTACGTATATCTTCTTATTTGGTGTTTTCATACTGCCGTAGTCGTATGCTGACTTAACAAAATGTATCTGGAATAAGTGTCGGCTTAATGTCTTATTCTTTTCGGTAGGTATTGCGTATAGCTCTGACCACTCTTTTTCCGTATGTAGGAAAAAGGTACCTTCGTTATATGGCACTTTATAAGCTGCTAACTTATTGTCGTTCATATATTTTAAACCTAGGTGCATAGAGATTTGAAATATTATACTGTTACGGGGGTACTGTAACCTAAGTAACTATACACCTGAGTGTTCATAGACTTAGTTAGATACAGGTAACACAGCTGTAGTTCCTATTGCACTCTTTATGCGTATCTCCAAAGTAAGTGTATAGGCAACCTATACAGATCGTATACACACAGAGGACAAATATGAATTGTCATATCAGATACAATTAAGTAAACTGCAACTAAGTCATAGCGTGGCGATATGCAGTGTTGACAGTACATAAAATTTCAATTAATCCTGGCGATTGATTAAAGATTGTTGATATGTAATTAATCTCAATAATTAATATTATGGCGGTACTATTTTGCCTATTGATAGTGCAGTCCAAACTGATACGTATCTTCACAAATTCCCTCTTCCTTTTTCCTTGATACTTCTGGCGTTGAAATACTATCAGCAATATTACGTCTCAAGCGAAATCTCCCTCAATATTTCACGATTCCTTTCACGAGAACGGCCTGAGTTGTATCTCTCTCCTTCCTATTCTGTTTTCTGAATCGACTTCATAATTCTGAATTAGAATAGTTGATTTTCTTATTCTTAAAAACTTTGCCCAAGCAAGTAGTATTAAATCGAGGGTGCTTGATAGCCTGAGTTTCAGAAGGTACAATATTCTGACTGGAACTGATTTGAAAATTTCTTCTGGTAATATCTAGTTCAGGTATTTTGGATTCCGGTAATACAGATTTGGTCGTGGCGCAAATTGGTAAAGGTGTCACTACCAGATTCTTAACGTAATCCAAAGGGAATATTTTGTAACCTCGATAATAAGTAAGTATGTCAGTAAACTGGAGTATACTCGCCAGCCACCAAATACACTGTGGGGCAAATAATTAATCTTCTTTTTTGAATCAATCCAGTAATGAGGATAACATATATAATATCACGTCGTACTTGTTATTGAAGCTGAGCACCATCATGGGGCGGTGGAACAGCATACAATCCTAATAGATAATTCTAATATGCTCGTAGAATAATAATAATAAATAAGAACTGAAAACTTATAATATTTCAGCTTCTTTATTGCAGGTAGGTATTGTTTCTGTTTTCAAGGCTGCCCCTTTCAATGCCGGAGCATTGCTGTCTCTTTATAGCGTTCCCTTTATTACATGATTGGTTTTGAAGAATTACTCTTCCACATGGGGCCATCATCATCAACTAGAAATGCTATGACTTCATCTGTCGTATCTTAGAGTACTCCTGACCGAGCTTTAATCCCTCTCGATATGAACATGCTTCCCAAAGGTTATCGTGTTCTTGCATGATTGGTTATCAAGCACTACGCACCCTCTTGGGCCATTATCCGCAATAAGCGATAATCAAACAGTACTTCAACGTAGATATCTTACAACTCGTAGTTATCGGATAGCCGAAACCTCTCCGCGCCTGACGTAGTTACTTGGAGGGCTTTAAACAGATTGCTTTATATATTAAGACACAACCTCACCATTCAGGCTATCTGGTTTATCTGCTTCAGAGGCAGGTGTGGTAGCTCACCACTGCTCTGTCGACATTTAATTTGACGATTAACCTCTCATATGAATACAGAGTCTTATGGACTCTGCCCAACGTCACAATCAATCAGACACACCATGCTAAGGTTGAGACTGAGTTCACTAACCGGGGAGTGCCTAAGGTGGTCCGCTTCCAACTGGGGAAACAGCTCGAGATCCCACATAATTGCATATTGGCTATCGTCTGCCGACACGTCAGTCGCAAAAGCTGCTGTCAATGTGACTAGTCGCACTGAATGTTGATTAGTAAATGTGGTAAGTAATAACTGGCATTGTTAGCCTTGAAGGCTTACAACTGGCCAAGGTTATTGCATCATCAAATCAGTTCTACTGTTATGGTGTTCGTGAACTCTCAATGAATCCGCTAGCAATGAGGCTTGCTATCAAATCGATACGAGCCACTTCTGAAATCCCGCTAAGCACTATCGGAAAGGCTACTTGTATTGTCTAGGCTCAGCGTTATGTATATGAATCAATGACATAAAGCATCCCGACACATCACAAGTACCATCTACATCTATTAAGAGATAACCCCTAACACAACTTGCGATCCATTGCAGCACAGCAGGATGCGTTCTTACCACCGTCATGCTTGTAATTGAAGTTGTTCAAGCGATCAGGTATGTCCGCTTTCAGCTTTGACTTGGAAGCTTTCGGATGAACACCTTTGTCCTTTTTCCACTCCAGGCGACCACGGTGCAATGCGGTGCAGGTAAACGTGATCAGTGGCGAGGGTATATGTCCATCCTTGTCGGTAATCATGCAATTATGAAATCCATCAGCATACCTACCGCGGTTATTCGCCCGATGATAAAATTTGAAGTAGCTAAACTGCAGGATTGCTTCTACCAGGAAGTATAGTGGACCCTGGCCATTCGTTAGCAGCTTTCGACTCTCTCTGTGTTGGATTTGGGCCGCTTACACCACCTTCCACACGCTTTGCTACAGGAAAAAAATACTTATTGTCTGCCAGAAATGAATGAACAAATTCCAAACGCTCTGCATCGGATTCAAAGCAGTGGAGGTCGTAAAGCTGTGCTATGTTGTTCTTTGCTGATTGAATAAAATGGGATTTAACCTTATCGACTTGTGTTTGAATCTGGTACCAGTTTGAGCATGTAATATCCAACGTGGGCCGTTGCTTCGGCATACCTCTCTCAAGATATCCTTTGTGTATGCCTCAAATGCTATGGACCCAATGTTGTTTTGCTGCATAGCGGTATTCCAGTATGTCTCTATTCTCTGCCAGTGTGGGGCTTCAGCTAATGCTGTTGAAACGCGTTGCGTTGCATAACTTACCATCTCCAAGTCGCTTACACTTCTAAATGGCCATCTGTTCCACATGAGGAGCTCCAGGAGTCTGCCCATTGCAAACACAAGACGTGTCATGTCTCAGTGAGCAAATCAATGGATGCTGCGACATCCAGAGACCATTGATTGAGGTGTAGACACCGCCTGCAATTGCAATTGCCACTGCCTCTGTCTTTGATTCTTTTCGGTAGCTCGCATTCGCATTGGATTTATAATGATCGCACGGGCTTCTCGATCAGGGATGGGGGTTGGCAGGTTGACAAGACTGCTGAGAGAAGTGGGAGTGATAGCAATGCCGGATGCGGGGCTGGATACAACGCAATGCATTGACTCTGTCTGAGGTTCCTCCATCTGCTGGTGTCATCTGCAACAACTCTAGTTTCTGTCAGAAACACTTGGGTTTTCCGAACGGCTCTGATGGCTCTGACGGAACCACGTACCCTCTGACAGAGAATTACACGCTTTCCGTTGCCCAGGCAACGGGTCGCATTGCATAGCATCAGCACAATGTATTTTAGTCACTGGAAGCCTCCAGGAGTGTCTGAGAGGATGTGGAGTGTAAACTTAGATGCATCAATTTCAGGAGAGTATCAGACCCTAGGAGGGCATTCCTGCCGGCCTTCAGAGTAACTCGGATCGCCGGCGACAGGCCTGGGAGTGCCGACAACAAGCTGGGGAGCGCCGGCGACATGTCTGGGAGCACCTTGAATCACAGTCATGTATTCAGTTTGTATTCTCATCTATGTATCTCTGTATCTATATAGCTACTCATCTACACATGGTATATCTGGAATGGCTGCAGGCGGTGTTTGAGAGCGATTCGAGGTGCGCCTGAAAATGATGATTGAGTGAACTCAAAAATACACTTTGAGGCCATGATCAAGTTAGTTTGGAGATACACTTGGACGCCGAGATCGAGTGAATCCAGAAGATGCAATTGGAGGCCGTAATCAATCAAGTTTGGAGATACACTGGGAGGCCAAGATGGAGTGAACTTGGAGATTCACTTGGAGGCCGTGATCGAGCGAGTTTGGAGATACAAATGGAGGCCGAGCTCGAGTGAACCCACAGACGCACTTTGAGGCCGTAATCGAGCGAGTTTCGACATGCACTCTGAGGCCAAGATCGAGTGATCTCAGAAATACACTCAGAGGCTGTGATCAAGTGAGTTTGGAGATGCACTTGTAGAAGGCTATGATCAAGCGAGATTGGAGGAGTACTTGGAGGTGGTCGATCTGGAGGCGGTCGATGGGAGGTGTGCCAGGTGCTGAGACTCTATTCATTGGTTAGTTAACTCAAAACCATGGGAATGTGGCCAGGTGACTTTACTTTTGAAGCTCATATGGAGAACTGGCTGGTGGCGGTCGATCGGAAGGGAGGTATGCTGGAAAATGAAGCTACATTCAGGGGTCAACTTGAAATCGTGAGAATGAAGGGATGACAGACAATCTTAGGTGTATGCTGTGCTCGATGTATGCTGCACTCAGTGTTAACTCATGATGATGGCATGGAGAGATAGAGAGGGATGACGTAACTTTGTGTTCTTGCGATGATGGTAGAGTTGTGCACAAGACACAGACAGATGGGGGATGAAGATGAGAAGGATATGGAGGATACGAGCGGCTATGAGAAATCAGGAGTACGACTTGCCTGATTGGGTTCACAAGACCTCGAATCAGTGTTATTACCCGCCAGATTGGATCTCGTACCTGCCATATCGGGGATGGTCAATTCACTTGTACACGAAATTCTCTATGTCCCAGTTTCTCATGATGATTTCCGCCATCTCCTCTGATCTGTCTCTTTCTTGTGCTCAAGTCTACCATCACCTAAGAACACGAAGTTAAGTTATCCCTCTCTATCTCTCCATGCCATAATCATGAGTTAACACTGAGTACAGCATACACCAAGTACAGCATAATCCTATGATCGACAGTCCCCCGCTCCCAGCCAGTTTCTCATCTCTCGGCAGATGTTGTACTCAACTCTCTACATTCCCACAATTACATGTTAACCTATGAATCGAGTCTCAGCAACTGTCGCGCCTCCCTCCAAATCGACCGCCTCCAAATACTCCACCAATCTTGCTCAATCATAGCCTGCAAGTACATGTCCAAACTCGCTCAGTCACAGCCTCGGAGTGTATCTCTGAGTTCACTCGATTTCGGCCTCCAAGTGCATGTCGAAACTCCCTCGATCACGGCCTCCAAGTTCATCTCTGAGTTCTCTCAATTGTGGTCTCCAATTGCATCTCCAAACTCGCTCGATCATGGCCTCCCAGTGCATCCCCAATCTCAATCGATCACGGCCTCGAAATGCATCTCAGAGTTCCCTTCATCTCGGCCTCCCAGTGCTTCTCCAAACTCAATCGATCACGGCCTCCAAGTGCATCTTCTGAGTTCACTCCATCCGGGCCTCCAAGTGCATCTCCAAACTAGCTTGATCACGGCCTCGAAGTATATCCCTATGGAGCGAGGGTGGGTGTACGGAGATACATGGGTAACGGAAGTGGAATGAGCGACGCTGTGTATATATTCGGGAGACCCCGGGGTAGATAGACAGCATCTCATTTTCATCTCATCTTGTCATACGACGAAAATACACAATTTATCTTTCCAAATTTTTGGTCTCACTCGCTCTTTCCGAGATTTGGTGGATTCACGAAATTGCATGGATCCTCATGGCCGGGTAGTATCATATCTTTTCACCTTATTCCTACTCTCCTCGACCTAGAACTGCTGTCCCTCACGAATTCCATTTGGATGTCGCGAGAGGTGTTGCAGAATGTTGATGGTGGGTTCTCTGCCTTCTAGCTCCATCGTTTCACCTCAACGGCCTCCAAGTGGTGCATCCCTAGGGTCTCTCAAAGCAACTGCGAAACTGCGATTGGAGGGCAATATGCAATGTGGCACGTGGTATTGACACTGGGTGTGGAGTAATCCGCCACCGGGGTGTCTCTGACGGCTCTGACGGAGCACGTCCACTCTGGTGCAGCCATTCCGCCCGGACGGAAATGTTTTTTGCTGATGGTGCTAAGACAATTCGTACCCAGCGTGGCGGTTGGAGTATTTATTGACCATCGCTGTGCAGCAGATAGCGTGGAAGTCACGCGTTGAGTGCTATATGCAACGTGAAAATTGTTCGGCGAAGATGAGGGGGGGTAGATCTGTCCTTGAATTGTCGAGGCTACGGGACTCCCTCTGTGAGAGGATTCCCTCTCACCAGCCGGTATGGAAACGCGTCTCTTAGCAGTTGGAAGTTGAGAATTACCCCAAGGCCTACGCTTTTGTTGATTCTGATGATGAGCAAGACTTCGAACATTTCATACTACCGGAGTCGTAGCGGGGTGAGGGCGTTGGGAACGCATTGTCCAATATAGATGTTTGACGTTAAGAATGTAGGAATGACTTCCTGTGCATGCAAATGCAATGGCAGGCAAGGTAGACTCCTATTTGAGCGACAAGGGAGGGATTCGACAAAAAAGGGAGGTGCAGTGTAGATCGTGCTGGACTCTAAACCCTGACTATACTTGGGGACGAAATCCCTTGAAAAGCATTCAATTATGGGCTTAACTGCCATCAGATTAAACTCAGCATAGATTTTCACTGTTACAGCAACGTCTGAAGGCCTATTTACACCGCATAAAGGGTGTTTATGCCTTCTTGGCATGGTTATGATAGTATTGCACTTGTTCTTGACACAATACTTTGAACTATTGATTGTGTATATCTTCAGCTTCCCGGTGGAAATCCCCCTTTTGTAGCGCTAAAAGCATCGCAAAGCGAACAATTACGTATTCTCTATCCGATGACATCAGTTGCGTGTGCTGATTCCACTGCTAGGCCTGTTGGTAGCCGTGTTGGATGGTTGCACAGTTGGGACAACCTGAGAACTACTCAATTTGCTGTGAGATGCACCAGGTCTGAGCGGTAAAAGCGGTGTGTGATGCAAAAGCAATGCCCAGTGTTGCAAACTTTCCCCACCATGAGTACTAAATCTGGTCTCAAGGCTTCTCAGTCATAAGGTGCCTGGTGGTTGCGCAAGATGAACATTGGGCCGTTTTGTGTTCCTTAACCAACAAAACAAGTTGTACCTAGAAATCGCAGGAACTCGGGTATATATATCCCTTCTTCTCACCTACACCTCCATTTTCATTTCCTCCTGTATTTAACACTCCGCCGGCATCCTCAACTCTCTCGACATCACGTGTCTTGCACAAAACAACACATCTCGTTCCAAAACACACCCGATAACCTACAAAACTTTGTACGTTCCCTCTGGGCTTCCTTCCGCTACATGCAACTGTATCATAATGCTAATTCCTCGGATGTAGATTCATTTTCAACTCACAGCAATGGCACCAAAGGGCAGTGCCAAAGGAAAGGGGAAGGCAACTGCTGGGGCAAAAATGCTGACATTGGTTATAAATTGACGCCTGTTATTGGATTGGGACCGTATAAAGTGATTCATCTCGGAACATATTCGTAGACTCATATGGATATACATTGTTTGCAGCGTCAAGGATGAGAGAGCATGGGACGTCTTTTATGATATAATCTTTCTTGATCCAGTCACGACTCGCAACTTTTCACAATTCCAGCTAATGTGGCCGCACCACAGAAGCAGCAGTTCGCCTTTTCAGGAGTGGTGGGCAGCCTTCCGCACATATATGAGGCAAATGTTTCACAAAACCCGCAGCCAAATGAACAATTGGAGGTGGGATAACCCCCGTGCCTTCAGGGATCGAGTTGATTGCATCAATCCGCAGACATCCAGCTCGGGGAAGGTTAAACGCACCAGTGAGCGTTTCTCTTAGTACGGTAGCAACGATCCCAGGGCAAAGATTGAGCCACCAGGCTGCCAGCAGTACAGGCCAGGCGACTTCCTGGCCATTAGACCACTGGATTGGGATGAGGTAATCGATGAGGATGATAATGATGAGAACTGGGCGGATCCCGACGCGCAGAGCGGTGGAAGGAGCGGTCCCAGCAAATTCAGCAAAATGTAAAATGGTTTGGAAGTCAAAACCGAACAACTCAGCAACTCTGAACAGCCACACTGATCCTTCCAGATGCTACCAGATGCTCCCAGATAGGCTGAATGCAAAGCGATGTGCTCTCAGGTGTTCCGAGACTACTTCAACGGTGCTCCTGAATACTCCAGAAGTTGTGGAACAGAATCCAAGAATATCCTGAAGAGTGTATAGTTGTCATCAAAATGTTTCAAAATCAAACTATTAGGATGTGCAAATCTCGGAGCTATTGGGAGTATTGGGCCTGTCTCCGGGAGTATTCCAGTGCATCTCAAACCTCGAGCCATACTCTCCGGGAGTGATTATTATAATGTTTATATCAAATAGTACAATTCAATTAACTATCTTCTGCACACCTTGATTCAGGCATTGTAACTTTAATACACAGTCCAGTAGGTATCCAAATCCACATGATTATTTACAAGCCATACGCTATCGATTCTATCTAATGCAGCATTATTCTCTTGCACCAACTGTGCAGGTCCAACAATTGCTCTGACAGGTACAATATGCATCTTATCAGTCTGTTTCACAACCTGGACGAACCCGTCAACATAATCACCCCAACCATCCGGATTTTTGTACTTTGTTGAAATCACTACCACATATTCTTGAGGTTGAGAACGTAATATCCATTGTTGGGTCTTCTTGCACCTCTTAGAGAAGGTGGATTTCGATTTTCCAGCGGGCAGGCGCTCCTGAAATTGGAGGATCTGATTCGGTGGAGTCCAGCTGAAGTATAATACAGGAAAGGAAGGAACTCGGCCTTCGAAGGTGTTATCGAGGTCACTGTCCGTATATTGGACGCAGATGTTATGAGATTCGGGCATGATCCCTTGGTTGGCATCCGTATATTCTACCTTGCAATCAAGTCCCAAACGCTCAACAGATGTAGGGCAGTGAAACGGTTGACGGTAGTACAACAGCCCATTCTCAAGGTTAATAAATATACTGTCTATGAGTACGTTCTGATCATATCCGAGCACCAGTCCAGTAACTTCATGTCCCCAGTCATGTTCAATTTGTGTACAGAATAGCTGTCCGAAGTTGGGAATTCAGAAATCTACTGATGCATCTTTGAGTGACGTTAATATCATACTTCTGCACACACCGTGGACATGAGTTTCTGTCAAATGATGTACCTGTTGTGGTATGGGGCGGAAAAATAGCTCTTTCTGACAATGGTGGAGGCGTAAAAGATGGGCTTGGCGCGTATTTCGCCGTTTATCGGCAGCTGATAGTAGGTTCAAAACTTTCACAGAGTCAATATCGTACCAGCCTTGAAGGGCAAGATATGACAGTGTCTCCTCCATATAGTCAAGACCGGTACACTGGCCATTGTATTTGAGCATCTGTTGAATGTAAATGACTTTGTTGGTAGATCGATATGCATCTTTCACATTGCGGATATGTAGCCGTTCGGAAATATCGGTGGTGAAATTGTCGCTGGAACCCATTTGCCAAATTGACTCTGATATATAGCTCAGATGATGCATCTTTGCATATCCGAAATTGATTACACGCTGTTCGATGGTTTTCCGGAGCTCCTGAATGGTGATTGCCCGACACCAAGCTTCAAACTGGACCAAGCGGATGGAGAATTCCTTCGTAAACCGCATCTGGTCTTTTGAAGTGATACCATAAATTTCTCTCTCGAGCTGATTCACAACGCAATCCATATCAGCAATACTGCAGGTGGTGGCTTCAATCTCAGCATCGGATAGACAGACCTGAAATTGCACACACTTGTCCACGGTCATGATTACCGCCCCGTAAGCCTCTTCTTCTGCAGCAGTCTTCATTTGAGCGAGTTTTTTGGGGAATATGCGTCTGCGACCTGTTGCCTTAGTCCCAACTTCCTGCAATACTTGTCGCTCATGATGTTGGAATAATTTATCACAAAGCTTGCGTTTAGCAGGTGTCACCTGATGGATTTCGCGCTCCAATCGCTCAATTGCCCTCTGCCGATCAGCATCTGACCATATGGTTGCTGCTTGTCGGGCTCTATTCAGGCGCACCTGAAATTGCCTTCGTTTAGATGTAGTGACCTTTTCAGCCCCGTACAGCTGAACCTCCATTGCAGCACAGATTTTATGAATCTTTTGTTTTCGTAAATGATGGGATTCTCTTGCCAATAGTTCATCCACTTTGGCGTGCCCAGACTTCGACATTTTCTGATATCGAAAGGCACCCTTCTTCTTGTATAATCTGTTCGGTGCATTGTCTAGTGCTGTGAGGGATAGATCAGGGTGATTTTGTTGGCTGACAAGTAGAGAGAATTCACATAATGCCCACACTGCTCCCATCACCATTTCATCAGAGGCTGTTTCCGCTGGAGTTTTCCCGGCATTCTGGGAGCAGTCATGAATTGGAGCGCAATTCACTGCCAGTGTTCTGATCATGCCCCAGATTTCTTTTCCCTGCCAGGAGCCGCTTTTCATCAAATCAAATGGTTTAGAGAAGTGCTGAAGGCCTGGATATCGTGGTACTGATGTGAATCGATTGTCAAATTGATCCTTGAGATTTCTAGCTTTCAGGTATTTGAGCAACCAGTGCAATAAGTTTTTAACTAAACCCAGGAGCAGCTGATGCAATGCATCAGGCTGCCAAAGACGATAGACATTGCAGAGAGGGTATTGCCAGAACTGGTTGTGGATTGGATGAACACCAAGAGTGTGCAGAACATCGATATTAGTTTTGTCCAGAAGCTCCAAGTAGACATGCTAATCTCGTGGGTTATCAAGGGATCGAAAAGTTGAATGCCCCATCGGTGCGCCTTTAGGAATTTCACACATCAGATATGAGCCATATGAGAATTGAGCAACCCTGACTTGTTCCAGATAATCCCCGACCCAGGCAGCCCAAAGAGGATAACATTGTTTCTGGAATCCATCAGCACAGTCGCATTTCAAGCCAGGGCCAGTGATGTCAAGATTCCAGAGTGGGGACAGCACTGTTCCAACCGCGGAATGCCATGCCTCGGCAGTATTTTTGGCACCTTTCGGAGGACAGGGGATCAGCCAAAGAAGAATCCAGGCGCACTTTTTAGGTGTACGGTGGATATCTTTTCGAATATTACCGATCGTGAGATACAGCAGCCAGGCATGCTGGTCGCCCAAAAGATTGGTCAAGTGGGTCTTGTCAGATGCACAAATGACTGGTACAATTGTAGCTCCAGCAGGAAGCTGATCTTGCGTATCCCACCACCAATCGCCTGTGTTCATCTTGCTGTATATTTGGTGACTTTCCGAGTCTGCAAGGCGCACCGGTTCAAAATTGAGGTGCACCTGAAATGGGAGATGTGCCAAAAGGAATGGTATCCATTTGAAAATATCCCGGTAGTATAATGTTCCAAAGATGTGCAAATGATCTTCAATCCAACTATCATTGCCAAGCGCGAAATCGAGTCTAGAGAGGAGCTTTTGTAGAGCATCTGCTAATTGAAATGATTCGATGTTGAAGTTGTCCAGTCCATGCCTCAGATGTTGATCTGTCCACGTTTTCGTTTGCTGGCTAAATGATTGAGCCTGTTGAAAGTCGTGTGCTGACTAAAAAGGATGCCATGGATTCCATTGTTCTGAGTACTTGCGATGCTTGTTGTACAATCCAGTTGCTTTGCCATATGCTTTCCCCCCCGCGTTTTCCACTCCAACTACCTGCCTATGAGCCCTCGTCTTTGTTGGATCAGGGGTACAAGTCAGATCAGGCTTCTGGGGGTCTATCGTTTCTTCATCGGGAGTATCTTCAGATGGTGGTGCACCAGGTACATTGTCCATGGGTAGATGAATTAGTTGACTAAGCTCATCGATGGCCATTCAAGTGCACCGACTGAAGTAAAACCATGATGGCTCGGGTCGATCCCAGCCTGCAGGTGATAAAATCCCATCAGGTAATAGCCCTTCATTCATCGGTATTGGGTGACATTATTGATAGTGAGCCTCGAGTTGGTTCTCGTCGAATAATTTCCTTTTGCAGATAAAGCACTTGACATGTTTCCGGCAAGTGTTGACCATATTTGAGAAATGGTCACTAAACACATATTCAGATGAATTTCGATGATGCTTCAGGGGGTGATATAGAGCCTCAGCGATATTGGTTTGAAAGCGAGCTAACTCAGGCTAGCGTAACACATTCACAGCCGCATCACACCCTGCCAAATGCGGAGGGGAGGTTTCTTTTGTCATCACTGCAATCACCACAATGGGGTCTTATACTACGTCATTATGAGTTATGCCTACGCTCGAGCCTCCAAGCAGCTGATAATGAAGGTAAATTGTCATAATACAATGAATAGGTGAGTTTCCTAGTTAGCTGGATGTCCGGGCATTGATCATCGAGAACTGATAAGGCTGGTAGGATGTTTGCTTCAGTAACGATCCTTGACTGGAGCGTGGATCATGAGGAGAACTAAGATGTATAGGCAAGGATCTCAATAGGAAGCAATCACTGTTGCTGTTCGACTCACAGGCCTTCTATTGAATTAGGTTGCGAGGTCGGACACACACAACTTATGTGTAATATCTGTAGTAGTGCTAACCTTCGTACTGGATATCAGTTCTTGTTGGGTTCCTGCAGATATCATATCATATCCATTCTATGACCTGTAAAGTCATCAATGCGTACGAAGGTGAGCACCTATCCAATATCCTAATATATGAATTCGAGGATATAACAAAGAAAGGCAGGATATGTGTGATTAAGGTTTCTTTTTCTCACGGCCCGGGTTGGTTTCATGGATCTACGGTGTAGTGAAACACCACAGATCGTGACAACAGAATAGGATATAAGAAGCCCTTGATTCCACCGAAGGTCACTGCTCCGTGCAATATACTCAACCATACTCTGATTGATTCTATATCTCATCTCGCATCTCAAGTAGTTTACCATTATCTTTGTTGAATGGTATTTGTCGATGAAAGGATCTCCACCGAAGACAGTGAATATGGCTCCACCTGGTGGCCTATTTGGCTCGCATCAATGCGGTGATGACAATTTAGAATCACTGGATGAAAGTTGACGACATGCCACATGCAAAGACAGCCAATTTGGGACACACACCAATCAATATCATCCGCCCCAAGGGTACAGTTACCCTCCTTCACATCCGCCATTTCCAGGCACTCCGCAGTTTTATCACCAGTCTCCATTCAACATGACACACAGTTCGCAACCAACCAGCAGCGCAAGCGAAGGATATCCTCCAAGTTATAGGCCACCATGGCAAGGATATGACCTGCACCAAGCTGGTTATGGCGGGTCTCAAATGTTCCCCCTTTCGCAGGTCCCAGGACAAGGGCCGTCATTTCCAGGTTCACTGAGAGTGCCTCCAGGACCGCCAGGAAATCATCCAGTCAATCAGCCAACATCTTCCAGCTCGACTCCTCCACCTCAACCTCCTTCTGGCGCACCTGGGAGACACCCCATAAGCCTTCTGACAAAAAGATTCCAGCCACCAGCGGAACTGCGGAAAACAGATGTTGCAGGGATTGCGGACTTGCCCCCATTGCTGGAGATGTCCTACGACGAATATGATGCAGCTGATGAGAGCGACGATTCGTCGGACTTGGGCGGTGCAGAAGGCAAACCCCCAATTAGGCTGAAGCAAACGGAGTTCTCCTTGAAGCAATTTGCCAAAAGAATGGGGCAGCCCAACTTTAGTTCATTCAACAAGTGGAAGAAAGTATGGGTGGCGGGGTTATTCGAAAAGAAGCATTGGTCCATTATCTGGGGGCAGAACCGTTTGACACAAGGTCGACATGCACCCCTGCACTGGGAGACGGCGGTCGCAGATTTTTGGCGACATTCGAGACCTGGCTGCCATTGGTTGAAATCGATAATGCTGAATGGATTCGTCAGCAGTGGGTGGAGATGTTTCTGAAGAAATGTGCAAGAGAAAGTCGGGAGGGGACGAAAAAGGGAAGCCGAGGCAATAAGTGACCGGCAACGGATTTGGGAGACCGTGCGGGTAAAAAGGTGAGAAGTAACCTCCCAGAGTTGCCAAAGACAACGTTCATGGTTATGATTCACTGGGTGTCAAATGGGAAGAATATAGTTCCAGCCCCCAGACAACTCCAAGCCTCGTATACAGATGTGAGGCACTGGGAGGAGTTGGTTAATTTCATGGACAAAAACGGCGGCCCGAAAGAGCTATACATTCTCAGATCAATGTTCAAGTGCACCTTGGAGCACGACCAATTGGAAGAAGAGTATATGGGAATATACAAACAGAGGCAAATGATCAATAACCTCATATATGGCCAGATTTCGTACAACTGTTGCCTTTCAAATGCTTTCAAGTTGAAACTTGAATATAATGTGAAGATATTTGTGGCAGAAATGATGAGAGCGACAGGGAAGGAGACTGCCAAGTACGTAATTAGGCCAACAAAGGTAATCCTGCTAGCCCTGTTAAGGCTATATGTGAGCAACTGCTAATCATTATACATAGACTTTGGAAGGTTCTGAAGAGGGTGGAAGAGAGGGAGAAGAGGAGGGAGAGGAGGATGGTGGGCAAGAGAATGATACTTGTATTAATGTAAGTTCTGGTTGAAAGAATAGAATTGATTATATTTCATCCACATGTATTCATTCAAATGGTTGCTTCTCGGTGACATACCTGACATTGAGATGAATTTCAGGAGCGCCGGAATATGAGCTTCTCCGCCCAGCTCACATCCAAGCAACTGAAAGAGATCATTGAGGACGAAAAGAACACGGACAACAGTGCAAGGGAGGTCCAGGAGCAAGAAGAGGATGGTGAGCAGGTCCTCGATGCAGAAAATACAAGCTAAGTACTGAATATGGTTCTCAATACAATCAACAACGAATTTGAACACAAGTGCCTTGTGCAGCAGTCAGGCTGCTGAATGCACATCCTGTACACCAATCACCAGATGACCGTGTTCCTGGCCGCAAGTATTCAATCCCAGGCCTGCCCGGAACTAAGTTTTTGGCACATCAGGTTTGGGCCATCTGGTTCATCATCAGGAGATGGGTTTGGGATGCTGATATGCCAGCAGCACTGGTGGCTGATGAAATGGGTCTTGGAAAGACTTTCACCTCGGTTGCTGCGGCAATGCTTTGAAAATTGGTGACTGAGAAAGTTGTAATGGGGTTACCACTGTCCATTTTAGGGGGAATACCCTTGAAGAGTGGGTGATATTGGCGCACAATGACTTTCCCGGCATTGTCAGTGAAGAACGAAAGTGGTATCCGCTCCAGAGATTGAATGCTGTGCCCCGCCACCTGTTTGAGATCCAGTCAACACCACCCCACAGGCATCCAGCACTGATCTCAGCCCTTGAACCAATCCTGGTGGTAACAATGCCCGGAGTGGCTGAGACCTTCAAAAGTGATATCAAAGAGATCACACATGGAACCAATTTCAAACTCGTCAACTTATTGCACGCGAAAAATCCGAATCTCACCCACGAGGATCTGAACACCAGTATTGACGAGCCGGAAAGCTGATGGAATATCCACCTTGCGTCGTATGATACCTTAACATCCAGAGCGAAACCATCAAGTAACAGCCAACTCTCCTACTGTGCATGGAGTTTTGGGATTTTTGATGAGTCCCATCGGTGTAAGACTAAAAACAGTGTGGGTTGGCAAATTGCGATCAATGCGAAAATTGGATTCAAACTTCAAGTCACAGCGACACCGGGATTCCATTCACTCTATGACTGGTGTTTTCAGACGATGTGGCTGTTTTCAGGTATGCCTGAAGATCCAGAGGATGATACTGTGATGGAAAAGCATGGTGCTGAGGCATTGTATTCCGTGGTGAAGAGTTTGATGCATGCAATGCGGACTAAGGACAAAGAAGCTCAACAGGATGTGGCGCACTGGATAATTCAGATTGGAAAGCCATGGACGATGAGGCGGTGGTCAGAATGGAAACTGGCCAATGGAAAACCACTCGTCCGGATACCAAAGGAGAATGCACACCTCATTGATTTCGAATGGACTGAGGAAGAGCAAGCACATCTGAAGACCCTGGTGGAGAGGTACACTTCGCGGGGTGCTTCTGGAGCATGAAGGGTTCATAGATAGTGGCTAGCATGTTTCTCGTTAGTGTTGGGAGACACCGACGATCGCAACAATGTTTCTGGACAATGGCACGATGAATGGCCACTCAATACTTGGGTGGAATCTCCGATGTTCCGATGGCTGAGAGAGATATTTTTGCCAATGATTGTCAAGGAACCTGCAGAGTATCCCGAACCTGACCAAGATGACGAATCAAGAGAGACGCTCCTTCCGGAACAGAGAATCAAAAATCCACCGCCCAGTGCACCTCTTCCACAAAAGGCAATGCTATTTTGTCCTATTCCTAGCCAAGTTCATCATTTGAAGTGGTGGCTAACAAAGTTTTTTGGGGATAATGTGGATATATTCCACATGTATGCTGAAATGGGCAATGATGAATGCACAGAAATGCAGCTCAAATTCCAGGATTCACGAAATCCCTCTGTATTTATAACCACACCCAAAGTGGGCGGGACAGGCCTAAATCTTACAGCTGCAAATCAGGCAGTAATATCTCAGAAAATTTGGGTATTGAATGAGCAGCAGCAGCCATTTGCACAAGTTGTCTGGCTAGGGCAAAACCGAGTACCATACACATGATTAATGAATACAAGTCCTGGTGGCTACGATAACCGCGCGAGTGATCTCCTCAAACACTCTGGAGTTGCGCAAATGAGAATCCTGCATGGCTTCATGAGTCAACCAAACATCACGACGTCGATGATATACTGCATTCTGGAGGCTCCTGAGGACCATACAAAGCGGCTGACAGAGAATGGAGACATGTTGCAGTCTGATGAACCATTAATCTTAGAGTGTTGGACGCTTCATCAAGGTATGCCTCTTTAGACATTCGAATGAAAAAGCAAAATTCATCCACTTTGAGGTGCACCGGAGTCTCTTCGGCAAACGTCATAAGATTCATTATGACAGATCGAGCCGGTATATCTGCCAATCACATTGAGCAATAAGACAGTCTAGGTGATATTCAAGTACTTCTGTCTGAGTATGAGACACGGCTCGCTTATTTGTGGCAAAGCGGGAGCTTTTGCACCCATATGATTGAAGTTCAGGTGCACTGGAACTTCAACCTTAGGCCAGCAAATTCTACGGCTATGCCACAAATATCCTGACACAGGTACTCAATATTGCTTAGACTGTCTTTATCCTAACTGGGATTGGAAGATATGCTGGATCAGTCACGAAGATATGCCCTGGATTCTCTGGTGCACCGGAGAGTCCTGGGTACATATCATTATGACCGATCAATCACTGCATATTTGCCTATCCCATTTGGCATAAAGACAGTCTAAGTGATATTGAGTACCTGTGTCAGAATTGTTGTGGCATAGCAGCAGGATTTGCTGGCCTATGGTTGAAGTTCCGGTGCACCGGAGAATCCTGGGCATATCTTTGTGACAGATCCAGCACTGCATATTCCCCAATCCCATTTGGCAATCAAAACAGACTAGGCGATATTGAGAACTTGTGTCAAAATATGAGATATCGGCTCACTTATTCGTGGCAAAGTCGCAGCTTTTGCTGGCATATCATTGAAGTTCTGGCACACCTCTGATCCGCATCCCAGAGAGTCAGAAGCTGAGACACAGCTCGCGTATTCTTGGCTCAAATGCCGCTTTCACTGCTGGGGTTTTCCTGGCCTATGATTGAAGATCATTCACAACTGAGATCTTCAATCCTGTCTAGAATGAGCTACTTGGATATGTATGAAGCCAACTTGACAAGTTGCGAGTCATTATGGATGTTATCATTCCAGCCCAGGCACACCTCAAGAGCGACAAATAAGCCACCGAAGCGCATGTACTTGCAGTCTGTTGTGCACTTTGTATATTTTAGTTTGCTTCATTCTCATCATATTTTCTTTGACTTCGAGTTAGTGGACCTAGTGCACCCAGATCTATCAAGACACTCCACTATTAGGTGCAGGCAGCTCATTCCACTCCACATCTGCTAAGATATGAACCTATACTTGTTCAGTATGTTGAAGGCCGCCGCTAACATGCCTTGAACTGTCAGCTCCGTGTCAACTGTCCATTGGAGGAAGGTTGCCACTGCGCAACTAATCCATAAATGCACAAGCCCGGCCAATTAGTAACCCCACTTAACTTGATATTGACTAAGTAGTATGTTTGGGCCAATGCTTTCAAATCCTAAAATAGCTTCTGCAAGTTTGGACTCTGTCAAAAGAGCTGTGGAAGCTTAGGAGCAAGAATCTCAAAAGACTGATTCTGCTCAGCGACTCTGCAAGATAGCCGGCAACTCCCGCTCACCCATGTACCACACTTACTCAAAGAGGCCTAAGTTCTCAAATCTTTGAATCAAGACTTAACTATATTCTGACGAAATGTATGTTTGCGCCGCCAAAACTCATATCCGAAAATAGATTATGTGGACCAAATTCCATCGAGAGAAGCTCCAAGAGAGAGAATCTTAGACGATGGAGTTATAAGAAGACAGCTACGAAGAGTGCAATTAACTGTCAGAGTAAGGCGAGCCTACAATCCTCAGCTATTGAATCCAAGCATAACCATTTCAACTTCGGTGCACCTCAATTCCCCGGAACTGCATGCATTCAACCATCATTCCTCTGCTCGCCGTGACACGACATCTCACTATACATTCATACCATTGTAGAATATAGCTTTGAACCCCAATATGTATTTTAAGTCAACATTGTTGTTGTGAGATTCATAATGAATGTGTGATTTAACGGTGTGCAATTTACTAGATATTAGGTGCGAAATCAAAATGTGCGTGAGAATTCATGACCCATTTGTTAGCAATCTTGGCATTGATATATGCTTGAATCAATAAGATTACCCCTGAATCATCCATCGTACATTACCATTCTTTCATTACACCTGTATCTCTCCTTTGTGTACCAAATTCTCTCCCTCTTCCATTAACTACTGCAATATTGTTGTGAAGGCTATTTTGCAGACACGGCCCAGATGAACGCATGAAAGGGAAGTTATGCTTACGATATTGCCTTATCAACCGCTGACTTACCTGCAGCATCCCAATGCAATAAAATATCGTGAAAATACATGTGTCCTTCCGTCAGATATATCACATATGGAGATTCATATTTCTCCTCGCTCAATAACAAACTCCAGTATGAACCCTTGCAACTCAGCCGTCACTCACAACGTCCCAACCAAATCTATCGAGTTCTGCAAATTCTCAATGCTGCACCAATTTCAATGCTGTGCGGTCACCGCAACTGCTCGAACTTTCACGCATAATGACTATGTTTAGAGGAGTTATATGCAGGGACTTATGTTTTCATTCAGGTTCTCAGTGCTCAATTTGTGGCCAGCACCAAGGGTTAGTTAATGTTGCGAGTTATCTTCAGGTGCGTCTAGTTCTATTCTCTATGCGCGTTTGCTTTAGCCAATCTCCAATTCTTGCATCTGGAAAGAGTGTTGTTCATAGGAGTTGCTAACATTCGGCATTAGGAATCCATCTATTCCGGTGGATCTGACAATAACCAAAATTGCAACACGGACTGCCGTCCTCGATATAAATATAAACAGTTGAAGTCATCTCTCCAGAACGCTTTCAAGGTGCACCTCGAATTGCATCCTCCTCGACTATGTGCAAATTCTGGCACCATTCATCCTGTTATTGTATTGCACTTAATCTTATATTTCCTGCTTTTACACTCTCTCCCACATTCTCCAACTTTAGATCTTTGTTACAGCAAATGGAACCTACACCCAGCCAGGTGAGGAATCACTATTCACAGAAGAATCAAGAAGCACACCTAGAGAGAGCACTCGCTTTCAAGAAAGCAGCCAATCTTCATTGTCCATGAAATGTTTGCCTTACAATTATCTGCCTTCGTGCATCGTATTCCGGATGACTCATATCCCCAATTTCATTGATGAATCAGGGTGACGAGACCAATCAGGAGATCGGTCATAACGACAGTGAAGATACCAGAGAGTTCACCTTATCATCCAACATCGAAGAAGATGATTTGCAACATCAACAGGAGGTCTTTCATCTAGGTCAGGCGCGCCGGGACAAGTCATGATGCACTACAAGGGTTCCACTGCCAAAGAAGTATAGCCGTGTCGATGCTGTCATTGCACGCCCTCCGCTTCCAATTTCCCGAAATCTACCTGCGGCAATGGCACCACCACTGCTCAAATGCCAAAAGTCATCCCTCCTCAACAAATTATCCGAGTCTGACCGTGCACCATTCACCCGGGCACTGGTGCTTCCCAACAAGCCTAGTGGAGACCAGAATAGTCCACAACCCAAGGCCAGTAGTAATCAGAACGTTCCCCAACACGAAAAGGATACCTTGAGGTAGCGAAAAGGTTCATGGAGGCAATCGTATTCACGAAGACTCCATGGCCAATATTATCCGATCACAAGTACTCGATGGTTGAAGAAGCTTGGAAACTAGCGATTGAAGCCCAGGATCATCAGCGGGCATTGGCAGGTGCACCTGTAGGTACACCATCTGTGTGTCAATTGCCCAGTGGTCCATCTCTCAAAATAGATCCGCAAACATAAGAAGCTGTAAGTCTTGAATTCTGTTTAATGCTCCTCTATCAGACTTACGCCTATTGACTACCCCCGAAAATATACATAGTTGAAACTGAAGATTCGTACCTTTCGAGGACAGTTGGCAGATGGGGCACGTAGAACTGTTCCCTGTAGTTACCGGTTGGATGTGGGCTCTGAGACTGAGCTTCGGATCAAGGTTAAGGAGCTCCTGTTTGATGATGCTGAGCTCTCCAAGGTTGTCCATGATAAGAAGTCATGGTCCACACGAATGGAAGTGCTTCATCTCATTTACCACCAATTTCTCTTCACCGCCAATAGCTTAGGGTGTCAGCCAACAACATGACAGTATTTCCAACCTCTTGCTCCCCAGACTTTAGTGCTGGCAGCCGCAGCTATTCATTGTGTGCTGTCTGAATACGCCAGTGGAACAAAGGCCACAGTTATGTTTTCCCAAGATGAATATCGAGGTACATTTGGCCCATCCCCTGTGATCAATTGTACTCTAGAATCTCCTACACAATGAATCACGCATCAGCGGCCACATTACACCCCCGCCCCCCCTGCAGTTCAACTCCACTAGAATAGGCGCTCCTTAATTCTCGTCAGAGCTCCTCAGCCTAGATTGAACTTCTTCTATTTCATTCTGCAATCAATTCCTCCTCTCAGCACTCCTCTATTCCATTCCGCACTCTAGACCCCGCTATTCGCGCTCCACAGCCTGGGATGGGAGCTCTTCAATTCCCACAGGCACTCCTATGATGCATTCCATACTCCTTACCCCACCCCTTTTTGGCTCTCCTCCTCTGGGATAAGCACTCCTCAATCCCATCAGTGCTCTGCTGTCTGGATTGGCTCTCCTCTATTTCATTCCGCACTCCTTAACCCACCCTCTTTTGGCACTCCTCAATTTCATTCAGCACTCCTACACCCTCCTTTTTTGGCGCTCCTCAATGTCATCCCGCACTTCTTATCCCCTCCTCTTTCGGCGCTCCTCACCTTAAACTTAATGCTCTTCTTTTTCATGCTGCGCTTCTCCAACACTTTTTGTGGTACTCCTCTTTTCCACACAATACTCCCCATCTGGCGCTCCTCTTTCCCCCTGGTCGTTGTTTCCATTTTTCATCCGAATGTATCATATTGCCTCTCATATCCCCATTTAAGTTCGCAGCTAGCTAACATCTCATTACACCTGTGTTAGATATCACAAATCGAGCCAAACGACATTTGAATTCCATTTCATCCACTCGCCAGGAACGAATAATCAGCAAATACAAGGAGCGCCTCCAGCATCTTTGCACCATTGATGAATTGTGTGTTCCTGCTTTCGTTGACCCTGATGAGATGGGAGATGGAGTGGATGACATCGACACCTTGTTTGATTGATATTTTTCGATCGCTTAGATGGGTTATTGTTTCCATGTACCTGGGTTTATGTTTGAATCTCTCACCTTTTTCTCTTGTTTCCTTAATGTAGCAAGGCACAAAATACAATGTTGATGAAGATGACGGCTAGTATGATCCATAAGTGATAATGAACAATAATCCATGCATCATATTCGCTGTTGAGGGAAGTCGATTGCTCATTTACATCTGAAGAGTCTCAGATAATGCCTGCAGTCCTCCGAATGAATATCCATAAGAACCCAGGCATCTCACAGAGATTGTTTGTGATTTCCGCATTGGTTTGGTGACACTCCCAGGTGGACCCAAAGTTCTCTCCGCCGCTCCGACATGCTCCCAAACTTATCACAATCACTCCTATCGTACTCCTGTATCAGTCATCAGAGATTCCAGTCACTCCTGTACCTGGCGTCAGAGATCCCAGTTACTCTGAAGGCCTGCCGGAATACCCTCCTAGGGTCTGATACTCTTCTGAACTTGACGCTTCTAAGTTTACACTCCACATCCTCTCAGACGCTCCTGAAGTCTTCCAGAGACTACAATACATTTTGCTAATGGATGCCAATGACAATGACGACAGCGAGGGTGAGGAGGACATGCAGGGCGGTGAGAAAGGGCCCAGGAAAGAGAAGGGAATAATGGATGGGAAGGGGAATGGGAAGGGGAAAGGGAAGCGTAAGGGGAAGGCAATGGAGGAAGGGAAGGGGAAGGGGAAGGGAAACGGTAAAGGGAAAGGTATTGTTAAACAAACCCCAGGGGGAGCTGATACCTCTCATGCCGTTGCTTTGCAGTTGCAGGAGAGGATGTATGAGGCAGACTCTGACACGGAGGGATAACTAGAGTGGGTATATTTAGAGCCAGAAGCATTACCCGTAGTATCAATTTCCTCAAATGATGATACCGACTCTGCCAAGGAGTTGGAAGGTGAATATGACTCAGAACATGATCCTGATGGGGATATGCGCATGAAGGATGATTTCGACACACCGGACAGCATTGACTTAGATGGCAATGTGGATATGGAAACAGACTGTGACAATGAAGAGGAGAAAGATGAAGAGGAGGAAGATGAAGAGGAGGAAGATGACGTGGAGGAGGATTAGAATGAGGAGGAGGATAAGGATGAAAATGATAGCAAAGAACCTCGGACAATTGGCCAGAGAGAGATGTTAAATACATCAGCTGACAATGTAGATACCATTGTAGACGATCAGCCAATCATGTTACCTGAGCAAGGCCAGGAGATTCACGAGCCTACCCCACGGTTACAACCTCTGGCGCCTGCCCCACAGCCATAAACCCCGGAGCCTTGTCCAAGACCACAGACTCGGGAGACTCATCCCCTCAGAGGGATGGAGCGTTTGGGGCTCGTGGCGCCACAAAAACTTCGCCCAGTGGTGCCAGCTCTGTGAGAAGCTGAGGCAGCCGGAAACACCTTCGCATTGGATGTGGATTAGCAGCTGCTCGGCGAATCGGCAGGTGGCGACAGTCTCCCCAATGTCGCTCTCCCTGATGTCCCTTGCCCCAATGTCCCTCTCCCCAATGTCCCTCTCCCCAATATCCCTCTCCCCAATGCCACTCTCCCTGAGGCGCACCCGGATGGTTTGGTAGGCAAAGAGTGAACCAGTCATCGCGTTGCCGAGGAGGCAATGGTTGTTGTGTTCAGGTTAGGGTCGGATTCTTGTCTTGTTCGGTTCCTTTGTTCTAATCTATGCATCTCAGGCATTGACTATTACACAGGTCGCGAGGTTTTTGGATCGCTCAGGGTTTATTCTATCTATGGGTTTTGAATTGGTTTTATATTATTCATAGTAATATGGGACATCACGCATGGAGTGTTTGTGCAACTCCTGGCGTGTAAGGAACCTCCTTGTGATGGTATTGAGGCTCAATAAACCCCTCAACTTAGCTGAAAGTATCGTGAGCTTCCACACCAGGCTGCTCAGGCCCAGCACCACTTTCATCCCTTTCTACATTGTATACTCCGCTCCTCATGTGTCATCGACAATGCCAGAGAAGACCCCTTCCTGTTGCCCCGAATTTTCATGCCGAAAGAAGTTCACCGCAGACAGCTGGCGACTTAAACATATCAAATTACACCATCCAGAACACCTTTAAGTTGCGCGCCAGGAGAATCTGATTATTCGCAGCACGCCCCGACGCGTTGAACCCACTCAGCGTCGTGAATTCAATGCTAACAAAGATTCAGTTGAAGCCTTGGACGCGTTTCCCTACCTCGAATACATTTAAAACATTGCAGACTCAGAGGCTCAACCACCGTCACCTCCTCTGCCATGGACGGAAATATACTCAGGCGCCGGCGCTCCGCATATCAATTACATTCCTGAGCCACAGGAACGCGATGCTAAGAGTTGACGTGAGTCAAACCTACAAAACAATCCCTACTACCTGTTTGCCACGTGTTAGGAGTTATCCCTTAATAGAGGTAGATGGTACTTGTGATGTGTCGGAAGGCTTTATGTCATTGATTGACATACATAACGCTAGGCCTAGACAATACAAGTAGCCTGTCCAATAGTCCTTAGCGGGATTTCAGAAGAGCCTCGTGTTGATTTGATAGCGAGCCTCATCGCTAGCGGATTTATTGAGAGTTCACGAACACCGGAACGGTAGAACTGATTTGATAATGCAATAACATTGGCCTGTCATAAGCCTTCAAGGCTAGCAATGCCAGTTATATCTTACCACATTTACCAATCTATATTAAGTGGGACTAGACACATTGACACCAGCTTTTGCGACTGACGTGTCAGGCAGACGATAGCCAAAATGCAATTATGTGGGATCTGGAGCCGTGTCCCGAGTTGGAAGCGGAACAACTTGAGTACTCCCCGGTTAGTGTGATCAGTCTCAACCTTAGCATGGTGTGTCTGATTGATTGTGACGTTGGGCAGAGTCAATAAGACCCTGTAAATCTATGAGAGGTTAATCGTCAAATCAAATGTCGACAGAGCACATCAGCAAAATGTAAATCAGTCTGGAAGCCACACGCAAACCTCCTAGACACTCCGGCAGACCTCACCAGTGCTCCTAAGTAATTCCAGATACTCCCAGGCCCCCCTGGAGCTAAGCAAAGTGCCCTCAGACTCTGCCAGAGCATTCTCAGGCGCTCCTGAAAGCACCTGCAGTTATGGAGGTGCATTCAGGATGCTACGAGATTTGACTTGTAGGATAGTCAACTTTTGGAGCAGCTGAGACCTCGGCGCAGGTCTGCGGGAGACTTGATGCCGTATTCTCACAGCAGTGGTTCTTAGGGTTCCATAACCACAAGGCATTTTATGTATCAGATTCGTCTTTGTTACAGTCACAAGATTTGCTATATCATAATATGGCATGTATTATCTATCTAAGTCTCTCTATATATATACATATGGCCAATCTGGTGGCAGACGGTACTGGAGCATAGACACAGGAGCACCTGGAGACGCTGATTGAGAGAACGTAGAGATGCACTTGGAGGCCATGATCGTGTGAACCGGGAGATGTACTTGGAGGCCACGATCGAGTGAGTTTGGAGATGCACTTGGAGGCGGCGATCGAGTTGAACTCAGAGATGCACTTGGAGGCTGTGATCGAGCGGGTGTGGAGATGCATGTGGAGGCCACGATCGAGTAACTCAGAAACGCACTTGAAGGCCGTGATCGAGCAGGTTTGAAGATGCATTTGGAGGCCGAGATCAAGTAACTCAGGGATGCACTTACAGGCCGTGATCGAGCGGGTTTGGAGATGCTTTTGGAGGCCAAGATCAACTAACTCAGAGATGCACTTAGAGGCCGTAATCGAGCGGGTTCGGAGATGCATTTGGAGGCCGTGATTGAGTAACTCAGAGATGCACTTGGAGGCCGTGATCGAGCACGTTTGGAGATGCCTTTGGAGGCCGAGATCGAGGAACTCAGAGATGCATTTGGAAGCCAAGATCAAGTTGAACTCAGAGATGCACTTGGAGGCCGTGATCGAGCGAGTTTGGAGATGCACTTGGAGGCCGAGATCGTGTAACTGAGAGATAAACTGGGAGGTCGTGATCGAGTGAGTTTGGAAATGCACTTGGAGGCTGTGAGCGAGTGAGGTTGGAGATGCACTTGGAGGCCATGATCAATCGAGATTGGAGGAGTACTTGGAGGTGGTCGGTCTTGAGGCGGTAGATCAGGAGGGAGGTCCAATGGCAGTTGTGACTCTGTTCATTGGTTAACTCGTAATCGTGGGAATGTAGAGACTTGAGTACAATAAGGTCTGCCGAGAGATGAGAGACTGGCTGGGAGCAGGAGACAGTCGATCATGGGATGATGCAGTAATCGGTGTATGCTGTGCTCGGTGTATGCTGTACTCGGTGTATGCTGTACTCGGTGTATGCTGTACTCGGTGTTAACTCATGATCATTGCATGGAGAAATAGATAGGGATAACTTAACTTCGTGTTCTTAGGTGATGGTAGAGAAAGAGAGAGATGAGAGGAGATAGGGAAAATCATCATGAGAAACTGGGACTTAAGAGAATTTCGTGTGCGAGTCAATTGACCATTCCTGATACGGCAGGTACTACTCGCGATCCAGCGGGTAAAAACACCGATACCGGGTCTTCTAAACCCAATCAGGCAAGTCGTACCCATGACTTCTCATATCCGCTCGTATCCTCTATATTCATTCCCATCTTCATCCCCTATCTCTCTTTCTCTACCATCATCGCAGAACACAAAGTTAAGTCATCCCTCTCTATCTCTCCATGCCATGATCATGAGTTAACACTGAGTACAGCATACACCGAGGACAGCATACACCGAGTCCAGCATACACCGAGTACAGTATACACCGAGTACAGCATACACCGAGTACAGCATACACCGAGTACAGCATACACCGAGTACAGCATACACCGAGTACAGCATACACCCAAGATTGTCTGTCATCCCTTCATTCTCACGATCACGAGTTGACCCCAAAATGTAGCCTTAGCTTCCGGTGTGCCTCCCTACAAGATCGACCGCCACCAGCCAGCTCTCCATGAGAGCTCAAAGGTAAAGTCACCTCATCACATTCCCATGGTTATGAGTTAACTAACTGATAAATACAGTCTCAGCACCCGGCGCCCCTCATATCGACTGCCTCCAAGTACTTCAATCTCGGTCAATCATGCCCTCCAAGTGCATCTCCAAACTCGCTCAATCACGGCCTCCAAGTGCATCTCTGAGTTACACGATCACGGCCTCCAAATGCTTCTCCAGACCCGCTCGATCACAGCCTCCAAGTGCATCTCCAAACTCATTCGATTACAGCCTCCAAGTGCATCTCTGAGTTCACTCGATGACGGCCTCCAAGTACATCTCCAAAGTCGCTCAATCACGGCCTCCAACTGCATCTCTGAGTTACATGATTGGGGCCTCCAAATGCATCTCCGAACCCGCTTGATCACGGCCTCCAAGTGCATCTCCACACTCATTCGATTACAGCCTCCAAGTGCATCTCTGAGTTCACTTGATGACGGCCTCCGAGTGCATCTCCAAACTCGCTCGATCACGGCCTCCAAGTGCATCTCTGAGTTACATGATCTCCACCTCCAAGTGCATCTCCAAACTCGCTCGATCACGGCCTCCAAGTGCATCTCCAAACTCATTCGATTAAAGCCTCCAAGTGCATCTCTGAGTACACTCGATCGTCATTTTCAGTCGCACCTCAAATTGCTCTCAAGCACCGCCTGCAGCCAGTCCAAATATACCGTGTGTAGATGGGTAGCTATATAGATACATAGATACATAGATGAGAATACCAACTGAATACAGTTGGCATGATTTCCAGGCGCACCAGCAGCGTACCCAAAGAAGATGTTGTTTTTCCCAGACTGCTCTACTGTGATTTGAGGTGCTCCCAGACATATCACCGGCGCTCGCAGGTTTGTCGCCAGGGGTCCTAGGTGCTTCCAGGCTTGTGGTCCGCGCTCCCAGGATTATCTCTGCCGCTCCCAGTTACTCCGAACGCCGGCAGGAATGCCCTCCTAGAGTCTGATTCTCTCCTGAAATTGACGCATCTAAGTTTACACTCCACATCCTCTCAGACACTCCTGCAGGCTTCCAGTGACTAAAATACATTTTGCTGATGCAGTGGTGAGCTACCACACAAGCCTCTGAAGCAGATATACCGAATAGCCTGAATGGTGAGATTGTGTCTTAATATATTAAACGATCTGTATAAGGCCCTCCAAGTAACCACGTCAGGTGCGAAGTAGTTTTGACTATCCGATAAATATGAGTTCTGAGATATCTAAGTTGAAGTACTGTGTGATTACATCTTATTGCGGATGATGGCCCGAGAGGAAGCATAGTGCTTTAAAACCAATCATGTAAGAACACAATGCCCTTTGGGAAGCGTGGTCGTATCGAGAGAGATTAAAGCTCAGTCTGGAGTACTCTAAGATACAACAGATGAAGTCACAGCATTTCTAGTTGATGATGATGGCCCCACGGGGAAGAGTAATTCTTCAAAACGAATCATGCACTAAAGAGAAAGCTATAAAGAGACAGCAATGTTCCGGCATTGAAAGGGGCAGCCTGGAAAACAGAAACAATACCTACCTGCAAGAAAGAAGCTGAAATATTATATGTTTTCAGTCCTTATTTATTATTATTATTCTACGAGTATATTAGTATTATCTATTAGGATTGAACACAGTTTCCCCGCCCCATGACGGAGCTCAGCTTCAGTAGCAAGTAAGATGTAATATTATATACCTTATCCTCACTACTGGATCAATTCAAAAAAGAAGATCAATTATTCGCCGCACAGTGTATTTGGTGACTGACGAGTATAATCCAGTTTACTGAAATAGTAACGTATAATCGACGTTACAAAGTATTTCCTTTGGATTATGTCAAGAATCTAGTAGTGACACCTTTACTGATTTGTGCCACAACCAGATCAGTATTACCTGAATCCAAAATATCTGTACTAGATATTGCCACAAGACATTGTCAAATCAGTTCCGGTGAGAATACTCTACCTTCTAAATCTCAGGCTATTAAGCATCCTCAATTTATTACTACTCGCTCAGGCAAAGTCATTAAGAATACGAAAACCAACTATTCTAATTCAGAATTCCGAAGTAGATTCGGGAAACAGAATAGGAAGGAGAGAGATACAACTCGGGCCCTTCTCGAGAAAGGCATCTTGGAATATTGAGAGATATTTCTCTTGAGACGTAATATTGCCAATAGTATCTGAACACCAGATCTATCAAGCAAGAAGAAAAAGGGAATTTGTGAAGATATGTGTCAGTTTGGACTGCACTATCAACGGGCAAAATATTACGGCCGTAATATTAATCATCGAGATTAATTACATATCAACAATCTTTAATTAATTGCCAAGATTAATTGAAATTTTACATACTGTCAACACTGCATATTGCCACGGTACGACTTAGTTGCAGTTTACTTAATTGTATGTGATACGACAATTCATATTTGTCCTCTGTGTGTATACGATCTGTATCGGTTGCCTATACACTTACTTCAGAGATGAGCCCAAAGAGTGCCATAGGAACTACGGCCGTGTTACCTGTATCTAACCAAGTCTATGGAGACTTAGGTGTATAGTTATTTAGGTTACAGCACCCCTGTAACAGTATATTATTTCAAACGTCTACACACCTAGGTTTAAAATATATGAACGAGAATAAGTTAGCAGCTGATAAAGTACTATATAACGAAGGAGCCTTTTTCCAACGTACGGAAAAAGACTGGTCAGAGCTATACGCAATAGCAATTGAAAGGAATAAGACATCAAGCCAATACTTATTCCAGATACCATTTGTTAAGTCAGCATACGACTACGGCTATACGAAAACACCAAATAAAAAGATATACATACAGGAGTTAATATCAGTATCTGGAGAACGAGCTTGGTACCAGTTACAGTTTGGCAAATCCAAATCTTTACTGGAATCTGACTGCAGAATTCAATTTTGGGGAAAAAATCAATCTATGTAAAATTAAATCAATATATTTGATTTAGCTGGACATATACCTGATTTATATGTGTACAAACCTCTCAATGTATTCGGTTTGATAAATTTAATAGTATCGGAAAAACCCGAAAATGATTAGAATAATCCGATATTCCACAAGGAACCAGAAACCTCTAAACCTTGGGTTGAATACTATCGCCAATCAGCAATCAACGGAGAATTCCTTAGAATTGAGGATCCAGTATTCGGGAAACACTGGAAAGAATATCACTCATGGGCAGACGAGTGGGATTGCAGCTGCAAACAAGAAGCTAAGACCGAGTGGTGTTATTGCGAGCACAATAAATCATCGGCAAGATGCAGCCAGTGGTAGATATGTCATATCCACCTATGGATGGAATTTACAATACATTGATCACTATTGCCTTGTCAATAATAATAATTCAGTTACGATACTTTATTGAGCAATCCATGCTCATGCGATACTATACATTTTGGAAAAATAATATATGGTCAGCAGCCCCAGAATGGATCCAACAGTTTGAAGAATCTATTCAAATAGCATACATGAAAATTGATAAATATACACCTCGCAATGGGGGGACGTATAACGAAGGAAAGACAGCGGTTATACCGTTGGGTATAACCAAGAGCTCTTGGAAGGGCATGATAATGGATGGGTTGAAGCCAAAGAATATTATCAGAAAATATTCGAAAGCAAGCTTAGAGAAGCTAAACAATTATGGAAGAAAGGAGGTGCGAATAACGAGTATTCTGAGGATTTAGCAGAAGAATACGAGGGACCCGAAATAGATAACGTATAGTCATCTTATGGACAGAAAAAAGACTCAAAGCTAACTGAGTCAAGAGAATGGTTTTAATTCTGACGATGAGCTTAGGGATGCTGTCAAAATAGGAAGTTGTTCTATTGCAGATAATGAGATTATTGCTTTAGACATGTAGCATGTCACTTCTTAGAAGTTATAAAAGATTATCAGTTGACGTTAAAGACCATAGTGCGACAATACTAATGCCAACACCACCAATTCCATGGTGTGATAATATGCTATATAACAACACCAACCTACTAAAATGTCGATATTACTTCGTTGATATTACTTCGTCAATATTACTTCGTCAATATTACTTCGTCGATATTACTTTGGTAATTTATATCTTCGATAATACTTTGTCGATATTACCTTCGCATATTACTTTGCTAATCTATATCTTCGATAATACTTTATCGAGATTACTTCCGTATTTTATATCTTCGATATTACTTTGGCGATATTACTTTGGTAATTTATATCTTCGATATTTCTTCGTCGATATTACCTTCGCATATTCCTTTGGTAATTTATATCTTCGACATTACTTCATCGAGATTACCTTCCCATATTGCTTGGGTAATTTGTATCTTCGATATTACTTCATCGATATTACCTTCGTATATTACTTCGGTAATATATTTCTTCTATATTACTTTGGTGATTTATATCTTCCATATTACTTCTTCGATATTACCTTCGCATATTACTTCGGTAATTTATATCTTCGATATTACTATGTCAATATTATCTTCCCATATTACATCGGTAATTTAGATCTTTGATCTCACTTCGGTTCGAATCACCTTTGCCATGAGAAACAAGGATATGTATAATATCTTCAGGTATTCCCACTATGCTTCGAATCACCTTCGCTGTGAGAAACGAGGACATGTATGATGTCTTCAGATATTCTCACTTCAGTTCAAATCATCTTCGCCATGCGAAACAAGGACATGTATGATATCTTCAGGTATTCTCGCTTCGGTTCAAATCACCTTCACCAGGAGAAATGAGTACATGGACAATGTCTTCAGGTATTGTCACTCCAGTTCGAATCACCTTACAACATGAGTGATATCTTCATTTAAGTATTGGAGGTGTCCGGAGTATCACCTCTAGAGAGGAAGGTACAAAATCAAAATTGAAAAATTGATGTTATTATCGCAGAAATTGTGTTCAATAAAAGAACACAAGGATAAAAGTTATCAAAGATTTAGGACGCAATATGATTAGACTTGAAGAACTTGTTACAGACACGAAGTTAGAATTCAACTTACCCAGATTCACGTCGCCATGTCCCCTGGTTGCGTAAAGCTTCCAATAATATTATACGTCTGAAGGATACTGTGTTTTACGATCAACTTATTAATCTTGAGGATTAGTATATATGTACCTTTGAGGATATACAAGTGGGACTTTAACCTTTGGGTGAAGAAACTTGTATACAACTAAAAGGAGTAAATAAATACAACAATACTGCAATGAGAACAGGATGGTTTGTTGTTGTTTGATTTACCTTACATTCGAATCACCTTTATCCTCACGACAAGAGAAACACTTGTTATTCGAATTACTTTTTGATATTCGATAAAAAAAGTAATTGTTATTCGAATTAGCTTTCGACATTTGAATCACCTTTACGACAAGAGAAGTGACGACCTGTATAACGTCTTCAGGTATTCTCATCGATATGTAAAATTACCTTAAAACAAAAACAAAGAAATGGAGAGGCATATGATTTTTTTCAGCTAAGTACACTATATTTAATTATGAATTTAATCACATAATTATAATTAGTTATTTTACTTTATCGAGACTGAAATATACTATGTTATTTCATAGTACTCACGTATACAGGGACTGAAGATACCAATATCTTATATAATATAATCATTTATTCCAAAATGATTATGGGTCAAAACTTTAGAAACATGACTGAATGATTCTAAGGGTGCTTCCGAAAAACATTTCGACATATTCTGAAAGCCAATTGAATTTTAGAGTCAATATGTATTCATCGGAGTAAGATACACCGACAGCCTGAAAACTGCGCTTAAATGAAACATGAAAGTAGATGGACAAATAATTTATTTGTTAAAAGACTAGACAGAAATCTATACACGAGTATAGTACTCAAACAAACCTTTAGAGTAAACAAACAATTTGATTATATGTACCTGAATAAGGAGTAAATGATCAAAGCGTTTATATGTACCACTGGAATAATTGAGTTTGTGCAACAAGATGCTTATATGTATCTGCAGAATGAAAAACAACAGTTTATATGTATCTGAATAAGGAGTAGATGAACTGCCTTGAGTACCAAAGAGGTAAATGAGCAATCCGGATCACAACGAACAGCAATAATTATTGGATATGGCTGTGCAATGACATACGAATGTTCAAGAGAAGGATTTTATTTTTGTGTTGACGGACGATAAACGTTATACCAGTATTATGGAAATAGTATGGACAGAAACACACTTGTGATGTCTATGAAGGGTATTAGAAAGACAGAAAAAATTATGTCTACTTCTTATGATGGAACAACCATTGGGTCACCAGTCTCAGAGAGGGAGGTAATGTTAGGGGTTATCCCTTAATAGAGATAGATGGTACTTGTGATGTGTCGGAAGGCTTTATGTCATTGATTGATATACATAATGCTAAGCCTAGACAATGCAAGTAGCCTGTCTGATGGTCCTTAGCGTGATTTCAAAAGAGCCTCCTGGCGATTTGATAGCGAGCCTCATTGCTCGCGGATTGATTGAGTGGCCACGAACACCATCACGGTAGAACTGATTTGATGATGCAGTAACCTTGGCCAGTCATAAGCCTTCAAGGCTAACAATGCCAGTTATTTCTTACCACATTTACCAATCTATATTAAGTGGGACTAGATACATTGACAGCAGCTTTTGCGACTGATGTGTCAGGCAGACGATAGCCAATATGCAATTATGTGGGATCTTGAGCCATTTCCCGAGTTGGAAGCGGAACAACTTGGGCACCCCCCACTTAGTGAGATCAGTCCCAACCTTAGCATGGTGTGTCTGATTGATTGTAATATCGGGCAGAGTCAATAAGACCCAGTAAACCTATGAAAGGTTAATCGTCAAATCAAATGTCGACAGAGCAGTGGTGAGCTACCACAAAAGCCTCTGAAACAGATAAACCGAATAGTCTGAATGGTGAGGTTGTGTTCTAATATATTTAGCAATCTGTTGAAATCCCTCCCAGTAACCACGTCAGGCGCAGAGAGGTTTCGGCTATCCGATAAATACGAGTTGTAAGATATCTTAGAAGAAGTACTGTTTGATTACCTCTTATTGCGGATGATGGCCCAAGAGGGAGCATAGTGCTTTATAACCAATCATGCAAGAACACGATAACCTTTGGGAAGCGTGGTCATATCGAGCGAAATTAAAGCTCAGGCTGGAGTACTCTAAGATAAGATGGATGAAGTTATAGCATTTCTAGTTGATGATGATGGCCCCACGGGGAAGAGTAATTCTTCACAACCAATCATTCACTAAAGAGAAAGCTATAAACAGACACCAATACTCCGGCATTGAAAGGGGCAGCCTCGAAAACAGAAACAATTCCTACCTGCAAGAAAGAAGCTGAAATATTATAAGTTTTCAGTCCTTATTTATTATTATTATTCTACGAGTATATTAGAATTGTCTATTAGGATTGAACTCAGTTTCCCCGCCCCATGACGGAGCTCAGCTTCAATAACAAGTATGACATGATATTATATACCTTATCCTCACTACTGGATCAATTCAAAAAAGAAGATCAATTATTCGCCGCACAGTGTATTTGGTGGGTGGCGAGTATAATCCAGTTTACTGACATACTAACATATTATCGACGTTACAAAATATTCCCGTCGGATTACATCAAGAATCCAGTAGTGACACCTTTACTGATTTGCGCCACGACCAGATCAGTATTACCTGAATCCAAAATACCTGTACTAGATATTACCGGAAGAAATTGTCAAATCAGTTCTGATTAGGATATTCTACCTTCCAAATCTCCGGCTATTAAGCATTTTCAATTTAACACTACTCGCGCGGGCAAAGTCTTTAAGAATAAGAAAACCAACTATTCTAATTCAGAATTACAAAGTAAATTCGGGAAACAGAATAGGATAGAGACAGATACAACTCGGGCCCTTCTTGAGAAAGGCATCTTGGAATATTGAAGAAGATTATACTTGAGACGTAATATTGCCAATAGTATCTGAACTCCAGATTTATCAAGGAAAATGGAAGAGGGAATTTGTGAAAATACGTGTCAGTTTGAACTGAAGTATCAACGGGCAAAATATTACCGCCATAATATCAATCATCGAGATTAATTGAAAGTATATGTACTGTCAACACTGTATATCGCCACGCTATGACTTAGTTGCAGTTGACTTAATTGTATCTGATACGACAATGCATATTTGTCATCTGTTTCTATACAATTTAGATAGGTTGCCTATACACTTACTTTGGAGATACGCATAAAGAGTGCAATAGGAACTACGGCCATGTTGTCTGTATCTAACTAAGTCTACAGAGACTTAGGTGTATCGTTATTTAGTTTACAGCACTCACATAATACCATGCGTGAAGAGTACAAATATATCCACTGTGGGATCTAGAAGCAGGGCATGAAGATGTACTATGACAACATGCTGAAGGAAGAACACACCGCTCTGCGTTTCCCAAGCTTCAAAAATGGGGATGGAGTCCAGAAGCTCATTGCTAGCATGCCAGATGATCAGGCTCTCAGGGAGTGGGAACTATACACTCTCGAGGATATGAGATGGATTGACAATCACCAACGCCCTAACAAATACTGGAGTCAAGACATCATCAAAAGCATGAGATGGTTGATGTGGCAGCAAGGGTATGCGGAGCATCTCAAGTACGCCCCTCAGCATTGCTTTAACAGCGATACACCACCGAAACGCCTCTATACCGAAATGGGCACTGCGGACTGGTGGTGGGAGACACAGGTAAGGAGATATCCTCCAGGATAAAACCGTACTAATCGACATTTAGTCAACACTCAGAGTGGGGGATACACTGGTTCCCTTGATCTTCATGTCCGACGGAACACATCTCTCGAATTTTGCTGGTGACAAGAAAGAGTGGCCTGTATACATGACAATTGGCAATCTATCTTCGAAGATCCGCCAGATGCCCTCAACCCACAGCATTGTAATGGTCACTCTCCTGCCTATTCCAATCAAGAACCGCAATAGTCCTCAGAGGCAGCTGCATGAGCAGAGGCAAACAAACCGAGAGGTGCTGAACGAAGTACTCTGGCAGGTACTACAGCCTCACACCTTTAAACAAAATCCCAGCGCCAACAGCCGGTATTACAACGTTCTCTGTGCAAATGGCAACTTCAGGCATTGCAAACCGGCTTTAGCAGCATGGCTTACAGATTGCCCAGAGTATAGTGACCTACATCATCTCGAGCAGCATGTCTGTTTTTGGTGCAAGTGTCCAAAAATCAAACTTGGAGATTATGTCCCTCCTGACAAGCAACAACCCCGGTGGGATCACAACCTATATAGAACGCTCAGCAATGCCAACACCAAGGCAGCCAATGCCGAACTCACATCACGCCATGTTCACCGAGGATTCAACCTGTTTTGACATATTCCCTGAATTGTTTGCGACCTCCCTCAGCGCAACCTCCTCCATACAATGCAGATCAGCATTCTTGACCACCTCCAGAAGTGGATTTTCCACTTCATGAAGAGGTACCAATGGCTCGACAAGTACAATGTAATCTGGTTATCCGTGCCTGCTTACAACGACCTCACACCAAAAAATAAGTCATATGAAGAAGTTTCTCAATGGAATGGAAAGGAGATGAAGGAAATCAGCCGGTACTTTCTTGGAGTTGTAATCCAGTCACTACGAGGCGGAAGCCCCACTCAGCATCCCATATTTAATCATGCAATTGAGTGAACACGGCCATTGTTAGAATTCTATATGTATGCTCGATATGAATCTCATGATGATGAAACATTAAGCTACATGGAGGACGCCTTGCGCCATTTTCACACCTTCAAAGATGTTTTCTTACTCGGGCCAGCCGGCAAAAAGGCGAAGGCCAAAGCCAATGCCCTGTGAATGGAACTCGTGAAGAAGCAAAAGGTAGATGAGGAAACACATGCTGAAACTTGGATGCCATCCAAGAAGCGGCGCCAAATGAATGCCTGGTGGGATTATATCAGCCACAAGATAGATGTTTCCAAGGAGTTAAATGCTGACTTCAACTTTCCGAAGATTCACCTGATGTCTCATTGGGTTGAACAGATTCGTAGATATGAAGCCTTGAAACAGTATTCTGCCGAGAAACATGAACAAGCACATAAAACGAACCTCAAGGACGATTGGAACGCCTCCAATCGAAATCTCAACTACCTGCCACAAGTAATCACCTTTCAGCATCGCATTCTCTGTTTCGAAATCAGAGAGCTCAATCTCCAACATCAGCAACAACGCTAGTTTCCGTCTGAAACACCCGGGTGTTCCGGACGGCTCTGACGGCTCTGACAGAACCTCGTACCCTGTGACGGGGAATTACACGCTTCCCGTCACCCAGGCGACGGGTCACATTACATACTCACCTCCATTACTATGCACCCGGTATACGCACCATCAGAACAACACTTGTGTTACACTCTTCGCAGGGGCTGCAGTTATTCTGTAGCCGTTTGCACAACGCCTGGCGATGTTTATGCCTTTCTTTGACCGATAGCCACATTTTACCTCTCCGCTATTGCTATATATTGGATGCCGCACTCGCCCCATATATGTTTAACTTTGAGATTTTGTCACATATTGCAATACAGTCTTCGCTTCGGATACCTCGCTTGCCATTGCATTTGCTTCGCCATTATCATATTTTACAGGTCTGAAATATACATTCCAATCTTCACACTGTCTAGTACTATGCCCTCAGTCCTCCACATTCTGCGTTGATCCATCATCGGCTTGCGATGCTTCTTCCTCCTCATCCGTATCCGCATTGTCGCCATCCTCGCCCTCATACCCGTCAACATCACTGGGTCCCAGGTCAGTCCTCTACATTCTGCGTTGATCCATCATCCACTTGTGATGCTTCTTCCTCCTCATCCGCATCCGCATCCGCATCGTCGCCATCCTCGCCCTCATACCCGTCGACATCACTGGGTCCCAGGTCAGTCCTCCACATTCTGTGTTGATCCATCATCGACTTGCGATGCTTCTTCCTCCTCATCTGCATCCGCATCCGCATCGTCGCCATCCTTGCCCTCATACTCGTTGACATCACTGGGTCCCAGGTCAGTCCTCTACATTTTGTGTTGATCCATTATCGACTTGCGATACTTCTTCCTCCTCATCTGCATCCGCATCCGCATCGTCGCCATCCTCGCCATCATACCTATCGACAGGACCTGTTCCCAGGTCAAACCTCTCAAGTTCCGTCGCAGGCCGTCGTCGCCGGCTGACGGTGGGGATGGCATCGCGATCGTCGCTTTCATCACCTTCGTCTTCGTAATCCCCGCTGCCACCTGGCATCCCAAAATGAAGTTCGTCATCCGTGCAATTGATGTCTATCAGGATGTTTGGGTCAGTGCTTCCGATCTCAGGCTCCTCAAGCGCCACTTCGGAGGCCAAATAATCAAGAAGAATAGCATTGTCAACATGCCCTGCTTCCACGCTGATCACCATGGCAGGTGTTGGGTTCTCCGCCTGTTGGATCTGACGCTTGACTGTAGCAAGAGTGTTGTTATACACCCTCTGTTGATAGCTCTCTGGTAGTGTGTTCCAGGTATTCATCAAGAACATATACGTGTCTCCAACGCCAGGCGAGGTTAACAACTTGCGACCCGTTACAGTGCAGCAGGATGCGATCTTACCACCATCATTCTTGTGGTTGAAGTTGTTCGAGCGATCAGGTCTGTCCACTTTCAGCTTTGACTTGGAAGCTTTCGGATGAACACCTTTGTTCTTTTGCCACTCCAGGAGCGCATGGCGCAATGCGGTGCATGTAAACATGATCAGTGGTGAGGGTATATGACCGTCCTTGTCATTAATCATGGAATGATAAAATCCATCAGCATACTTACCGCGGTTATTCACCCGATGATAAAATTTGATGTAGATAAACCGCGGGATTGCCTCCGCCAGGAAGTAAAGTGGAGGCTAGCCATTCGTTATCAGCTTTCGACTCTCTCTGCGCTGGATTTGGACCACGTACACCATCTTCCACACGCTCTGCTACCGGAAAAAGATACTTATTGTCTGCCAGAAGGGAATCAATGAATTCCAAACGCTCTGCGGTGGATTCAAAGCGGTGGAGATCAGAAAGCTCCGCAATGTTGTCCCTTACTGATTGAATAAAATGGGATTTAACCTTATTGACTTGTGTGCGAACCTGGTACCGGTTTGAGCGTGTAATATCCACCGTAGGCCGTTGATTCAGCATACCTCTTTCAAGATCTCCTTTGTGCGTTCCTCGAATGCTATGGACCAAATGTTGTTTTGCTGCATAGCGGTGTTCCAGTACGTCTCTATTATCTGCCAGTGTGGGGCTTCAGCTAATGCTTTCACAACGCGTTGCGTTGTATAACTTACCGTCTCCAAGTCACTTGCACTCATAAACGGCCGTCTGTTCCACATGTAGAGCTCCAGGAGTCTGCCCGTTGCAAATACAAGACGCGTCATGTCTGAGTGACCAAATCAATGGATGCTGCGACTGCCGGAGACCATTAATTGAGGTGTAGACACTGCCTGCGGTTGCAATTGCCACTGCCTCTGTCTCTGATTCTTTTCGGTAGCTCGCGTTTGCAGTGGATTTGTAATGATCACGCGGGCTTCTGGATTTGGGATGGGGGTAAGCAGGTTTTCAAGACCGCTCAGAGCAGTGGGAGTGCTAGCAATGCCGGATGCTGGACTGGATACAACGCGACACGTTGAGTCTGACTGTATGGTTACGCTGGGAGCTGGTGTGTTACGACTGCTTGTACCCAGCGTGGCAGTTAGAGTAATTATTGACCGTCGCTGTGTAGTGGACGGGGTGGAAGTCACGCGTTGAGTGATATCTGCAATGCGAGAATTGTTCAGCGAAGATGAGGGGGTGGAGTTCTGACCTTGGATTGTAGAGGGTACGAAACTCCCTCCTTCAGAGGAATCCCTCTCGCCAGCCGGTACGGAAATGCGTCTCTCAGCCGGCGGAAGTTGAGAATTCCCCGAAGTCCCACGCTTTTGTTGATTCCGACAATTAGCAAGACTTCGAACATTTCGTGCGACTGGAGTCGTGTCAGGGTGAGGGCTTCGGGAAGGCATATTCCAATATAGATGTTCGACGTTAAGAAGGTAGGAATAATATCCTCTGCATGCATATGCAACGGCAGGCGAGGTAGACTCCTATTTGAGCGACTATGGACGGATTCGACAAAAAAGTGAGGCGCAGTGTAGACCGCACTAGACTCTAAACCCTGACAATACTCGGGGATGAGATCCCTTCAAAAGCATTCAATTATGGGGTTAACTGCCATCAGATTAAACTCAGATTAAACTGAGCATTGATATTCGCTGCTACAGCAACGTCTGAAGGTCTATTTGCACCGCTTGAAGGGTGTTTATGCCATCTTGGCGCGATTATCATCGTGTTACACTCGTTCTTGGCACAATACTTCGAACCATCGATTGTGTATATCTTCAGCTTCCCGGTGGAAATCCCCCTTTTGGCAGAGCTAAAAGCATCCCAAAGCGAACAATGACGTATTCTCTATCCTATGACATCAGTTGCATGTGCTGTTTCCACTGCTAGGCGTTGGTAGCCGTGTTGGATGGTTGCACAGTTGGGACAAACTGAGAACTACTCAGTTTCCTCCGAGATGCACGAGGTCTGAGCGGTAAAAATGATGTGTGATGCAAACGCAA